>Ga0183095_10189_pt2 | contig 72027 bp, 52 predicted proteins | sample BioMet4_FD_130346 | JGI IMG/M metagenome (GOLD analysis project Ga0183095, IMG submission 130346) | Microbial communities from bioreactor (seeded with sewage sludge) at LBNL, California, USA - Biofuel metagenome 4 (v2) (version 3) | ecosystem: Engineered > Bioreactor > Anaerobic > Unclassified ... | reverse complement strand
ATCAAAATTCACTGTTTCCTCAAATACAGGGGGCTTACTTTTGAAAATAAAAATTATATCAGTTAATTATCAAAGAGTTGAAAACAAAAATTAATCAAATTCCGGTTTTACCGGACAACAATGATTTTTCATATATTAATATGAAACTTTTGAAAGTTTTAGGTAGGGTAAAACCTGCTTTATGCGGTTTCGTATTAATTAAAAGAGAAATATCTTGAAAAGCTAAAACACTAATTATTAAAGAAAGGAAAAATGATGAATAAGACGAAGAAGGGCTGTAACATTATTTTGAACAAGATTAATTATTTGATTCTTGTTTCAGTCGCTGTTTTACTGATCACGTCTTGCAATAAAGATCAAACTTCTAAGCCAGCATCACTTAGCATCATGCTGACGGATGCTCCGGTAAATTTTGATCAGGTAAACGTTGATGTACAAGGAATTGAATTAACTGGTTCAGGTGGAGAAAAAATAACCCTAAATGCTAAGACAGGAGTTTACAATCTCCTGGAATTTGCAAATGGTGCGAAAACTATGATCGCAACCAGTGGATTAGATGCCGGAACGATTGAGCAAATCAGATTAATTCTTGGATCGAATAATTCTGTGATGGTTAAAGGGGTTGTTTATCCGTTAAGTACACCAAGTGCTCAGCAATCAGGTCTGAAACTTCAGTTGCATAAAACTTTTGAACCTGGTGTTGACTATAGTCTTACTTTGGATTTTGATGCACTTCAATCTGTAGTAGTCAAAGGCAACGGTGAATATCAGCTGAAACCAGTGATAAGAATTATTGATAATGCAATTTCTGGTTCAATAATGGGCCGTGTATCTCCCGATTCTATTGTAGCTACAGTTACTGCAATGCGTGATACTATACCTTATTCAACAATAACTGGCAAAGACGGTTCGTTTCTTCTTCCGGGATTACCTGCCGGAACTTATAATGTAACTGTTACTCCTCCCCTTCCCCTTCAACCAGTTATTATCACAGGGAAGGTTATAAATATTGGTTCATCAACCGATTTGGGAGTAATCCAGTTAAAGTAAAAATCCATTGAAACAGGAAAACTAAGAAAGGAAGTAAAATATTATGAATCAAGTGAATTGAGAATAGAAATAGGAAAAGCTCCGTTTACATAATGGAGCTTTTCCTATTTCTAATTCGTACTATTCGAAATATCATAACAGATAAGTTTTTGCAGGTATCTTAGATACAATTTCCCGTTGGCCACTATCGGGACGGTCCACGCAGGACTTTTTACATCTCCAATTGCAGCATTCACGTTTCCAACCAATTGAAATCCTGAAGGATCAGGTTTTACCAGGGCAAGATTCCCTTTAATATCAAGGCATATCAGATACCCATCGACGTAAGTTGCAGTTCCCTGACCTATTTCCCCTGTACTCCACATCTCTTTCCCAGTGGAAAGCTCAACGCATTTAAATTGACCCGAATTACGGCTGCTTTCTCCCGAATACCCATACAGGTAATTGTCAATTAAAACAGGATCAGTGTGCTGAGCTTCAAGTGCCTTATTTTTCCATAGTACTGAATACCCCTTCTCTGAAATCCGGAGAGCCTGGCATCCCATTTTATATGCTGAAGAATTAAAAAGAATATCTTTGGAAACGATTGGAGTGGTAGCATTAACACCGTAATTTGTTTCCCAGGGAACAGTCCAGAGTTCCTTCCCATCAGAAGCATTAAGGCAAGAGATTCCCGTTCCATGATAAATGATAAGTTGCACATTATTACCAATGGAAAAAGCAATTGGTGCAGCATAGCCTCCCTTGCCTTTCATGGATTTCCATAATACGTTCCCGGTATTCTTATCATAAGCTACGACCAGAGCCTTACCTCCACCTTGAACAATTACCTTGTTATCCAATATAAGCGGACTTGAAGAACAACCCCACTGAGGTTCTTCTGCTCCTTCGTCTTTTATATTTTTTCTCCAGAGCATTTTTCCATCCATGAGCTGCCAACATACCAGGTCTCCACTTCGGCCAAATGTATAAACCAGATCTCCATCGATAGCTGGAGTTGCCCGTGAACCAGGACCATGACTGGTGCCAGCCTCTGAAGTGTATTTGCCACTCCAGATTAATTTCCCGTTGTCGGCATTAATACAAAACACCAGATCATTTGTTTCATCTCTTCCGGGTACAATTAATCTGTTGCCCTGAACTACGGGTGCCGACCAGGTCGCAGTATTTTGGCCCTGGCATAAATAATTTACCTGCCATAATATTTTCAATCCATCTTTCCAGTTTGTTTTTATGCTGGTAAACTGACTTTTCCCTTCATATCCAGGTCCTCTCCAATTTAACCAATCAGATGTGCCTTTTGAAAGAGGGGGCAAAGAGCTGCTTTGAGACGGAATATCTTCCATCTTCCCTGGTAAATCTTCACTTCCTGTGGTAATTTTATATAATCGAAAGGCAATGTATCCTAACAAAAGAGTAATTAAAAAAATTCCTCCAACTATTATTTTTTTTGTTCTCTTCACGGTATAAGAATGTTGATGGTTTTTTGTTAAAAATAAATAAAATACAGCTAAAAAAATCAAGAATATACGTTATCCACTGTAAACTTTTTTAAATTAATACGTTTATGTACATATCTTAATGTGATAAATGAGATAATGGCAATTAAGAATGACATATTTTCAGATGAATGGATTGATCTGATTTTTGACGGGAAAAATAAGGAATATGGAGCTTACCAATTAAGAAAAAGATCTTCTAAAAGGCATTTTATGGCTTTTTTAATCGCTGCTTTTCTTTTTGTTCTGGCCAGTTTAATTCCTGAAATTTTACATCAGATTGTTCCTAAAAAAACAGAAAAGGACGTGACTGTAAGGGTTATGTCTAATTTAAAAATTGAGAAACCAAAGGCACCACCCAATGAGAATATCCTTAAAGAAATTCCACCTCCTCCCAAATTAAGAAATACTATAAAATTTACGCCTCCTGTCATCAGGCCGGATAAAGAAGTTCAGGAGGCAGATGAGCCTAAAATGCAAAAGGAAATTGTTAAAGAAAAATCAGCTATAGGAACTGTAAATTTTGATAAAGGTACCGATGAAATATCAGCCCCAATAGCTAAAGAAAACGCTGAAATTGTGGGGGAAGGAATTGAGGAGAAACCTTTCACTGTGGTAGAACAGATGCCACAATTTCCTGGTGGTGAAATAGAGATGTATAAATTCATCAGGGATAATTTGAAATATCCTGCACAGGCCCAGAATGCCGGAGTTCAAGGCAAAGTAATTGTTAATTTTGTAGTGGGCAAAGATGGAAAAATAACGAATATAAAAGTTATCCGCGGAATAGGATTCGGGTGTGATGAAGAAGCTATCAGGGTTCTTGAAAAAATGCCGATGTGGAACCCAGGAAAAATGGGCGGTAGGGCTGTTCCGGTCTATTTTACATTCCCGATTTCTTTTAAATTAAGCTAATTACAGCTGAAACAGAACTAGTTATATTATCATAATCATTTGTTTGAATCCTCCTGATTTTCTTAATCATGAGGATTTTTAATTATTAATCTTTCTTTTATGTCAGGAAAAAAATAACTTTACAGCAATAATAAAAAACCAACTTATGAAATTGATTCATAGATTTTTATTAAGCTGGCTATTCCTTTTTGAATTCAGCACTTTAAATGCCCAGGATCAAAACATCAACTGGACCTTTTATCGCGGCTCAGATTTGAATGCAATTTCTCCCAATAAGGGTTTACCACTTATCTGGAATGAAAATGAGAATATAATCTGGAAAACTTCCTTTCATCATGGGAAAGGAGCATCTTCCCCGGTAATTTTTGGTGATCAAGTCTGGATCACGACAGCCGATCCATCGGGAAAAGAATTATATGCAATCTGTTGCAACTTAACATCCGGCAAAATTATCCATGATATAAAGGTTTTTCAACACGACACAGTTCCACGAATCCATACCTTAAACACCTATGCAACACCAACACCAGCCATTGAAGAGGGTTTTGTATACATTCATTTTGGTTCAATGGGAACAGCTTGTTTGGAAACAGCTTCAGAAAATATAGTCTGGAAACGTGAAGATCTTAAGTGTGATCATGTCCAGGGGCCGGCCTCCTCTCCTATTATTTACAAGAATTTACTGATCCTTCATTATGAAGGAGTGGATATTCAGTATGTTATTGCCCTTGATAAGAGAACAGGGAAAACAGTCTGGAAATCTATCCGTCCCCAGGAATACTACACTACTCAGCCCCCAATCGCGAGAAAGGCATACATTACTCCTATAATTATCAATGTGGAAGGAAAAGATGTCCTTATCAGCAATGGTGCAGAAGTATGTATCGCATATGATCCGATGACTGGGGAAGAAATATGGCGGGTACCTCATGTTTCGGACACAACCATCTCTATGTCAATGTTCAGCAATGGGCTTGTCATTTTTACCACGGGGGTAAAAGATCCGGTAAAGATGATGGCAGTCAGGCCACAAGGGAAAGGTGATATTACAAAATCAAATTTAGTTTGGTCAATCGAAAAAGATGTGCCTGCAATCACCTCACCTCTTGTAAAAGATGGCCTTATTTACATGATTCACGAGCGTGGAACTCTCACTTGCCTGGAAAGCTTAACGGGAAAAACAATATACTGCAATAAGTTAAACGGACAATTTTACGCTTCACCGGTTTGTGCAGACGGTAAAATTTATGTAACCGCAAAAAACGGCACTATTTACGTGCTTAAGGAGGGAAACGAATTTAAAGTTCTCTCAGTGAATAAACTGGAAGGTGAATTCATGGCAACCCCTGCAATTTCCGGAAAATCTTTGATTGTTCGAAGTAGTAATGCTTTGTATCGGATCATGCAGAAATAAGTTTCTCTTTAATTTTTATTCTGGATTTGCCATGATTTACAGCAAAAGAAAACTATTTATATGGTTGTTTATGCCTCATTTCCCAAATATTTACAATTTGTTTTAATAATGTTGATTTGAATAATCCACTTTTATTAATCCGAATTCGAAGTAAAGATGTAATAATTGAGCATGTTTAAAATATAACACAATCCGTTACCTTTCTTAAAGCATTCACCAATGCTTCGATCATCTCCCGGAGTCAGATTATGTGCAGCCACCTCCTGTTTAAGTGAAGCCATCCGCTTATTAAAGCAGTGTCAACTACATACCTTCAACGTACTTTCTGCGATGTTTCTGCGATAATTATCGCAAAAAGAACGTTGAAAGTATGTTGAAAGATGCTTTTAGGTACGACCATGGTAGGAACATGGTATGGGTAAGGTAAGACAAGGCGAATAATCAACACTATCAATTTTCTATTCTTCCTTGAGTTGATAGAGCAATTCTTTACAGGCTTTTTCCAATATGTCAAGTACAAGTTCAAATCCCTCTTCCCCGCTAAAATAAGGATCAGGAACAGAATCAAAATTTGATTTTTTTAAAAAATCAGTCATCAGAAATATTTTACCCACATCATTTTTTGTACGGGCCATTGATTTTAAATCCCTGATATTTTGGAAATCCATGCCAATTATCAGATCAAAACGGTCGAAATCCTTTGCAGGATCTACCGGACGAGAGATGCTGGTTATCGAATAACCTCTTCTTTTAGCATGTTGTTTCATTCGCTTGTCAGCGGGTTCTCCCTGATGATAATTCAGAATTCCGGCTGAATCACAACTAATCAGATCAGTCATTCCTTCATGTCTGATATAATCATTCATAATTGCTTCTGCCAGAGGAGAGCGACAAATATTCCCGAGACAAACAAATAAAATATTCCTCATGATAAATCTAATCGAGTTGCAAAAATATCAATATAAAAGATAGCTGACAATTTTATAAAAGCTTGTCAATTCCGATAAAATTATATAAATTATTATCTTGAATATTTGAGCAACACATAATAAATATCGAATTAAAATTATATCCAAAATATTTTTTTTGCGTATAAAAGTATTTTTCACTGCGTGAATTAATTTTCTGTATATCACAAATGGATTTAAAAAAGGTCCGTGAAGAGCTTGAAAAATTGCGCATCAGAATGACAGAATGTGAAGAGACGCTTACTGCTATCAGGAGTGCCGATGGAGATCTTTCGGCAAATGGTGGTAAGGAAGGAATTAAGGCCTTAACTCTACATTCTGATGTTAATCCTTACAGGATGGTTATTGAGAATATATTTGATGGAGCAGCAATACTTTCTCCTGATTTGAACATTATTCATTGTAACCAGAAGTTATCAGAAATGCTTGATTTACCTTGTGAGCAAATTATAGGCAGCAATATTGATTCTGTAATTCATCCTGATGATATTGGATTATTGATACCCATACTGGAAAAAAGAAGTGCAAAAACAGGAAGCATTGTATTAAGAATAATTAGTAAAACAAGAAGAATAAACCAAGTTCGAATCTTCTGCATAACCTTGGATCTTAAGAAGGCTTTTTGTTGTCTCGTGTTTGTCGATTTAACAGAGATTAAGAAAATTCAGGCAGAATTAAAATTAATTAACGACAATCTGGATGCATTAGTTATGCAAAATCCTTCTGATATTCAGACAATAAATAAGTCATTAAATGAAAACAAGGCCGTCCTTAAGACCATAATTGAAAGCACTCCTGATTGGATTGCCATGAAGAAAATTGATGGAAAATATTTTCTTATTAATTCTGCAATTTCAAATGCACTTTTCCCGTCACTTAATAAACAGGAGACTGAACCAGGAGACTTGACAATAGATGATCTCGTCCCCCCAGGAGATGCTGCAAAGATCAAAGAAATGGATGCAAAAGTCCTGGAGAAAAATGAACCTGTTATCTATGATCACACCATTGACATAAAAGGAGAAAACAGAACCTTCTCGACAGTAAAGAGTCCTTGTATTGATGCTTCCGGGAAGATAATAGGAATAGCAACTATTTCACGTGATATCACTGAGAGGAAAGTGGCCGAAGATGCCCTTCGCAAAAGTGAAGAACGGTTAAGAGCACTTATTGCTGCTACGTCAGATGTTGTTTTTAGTGCAAATCCTGAATTTAACCGCATTTATTTCATTGAGAGTTGGGGATCATCTGTCAGAATTGAAAAGGCAATCAGAAACTGGTTTAAATTAATTCCATCGGATGTTAATCCTGATATCTCGGATTCTATTAAAAATGCAATCATCAACAAAAATATAGTGGAAATTGAACATCCGATTATACTGTCCGGCAATGAACAGAAATGGATGTTTACCTGCGCCATTCCGATATTAAATGATAAACGTGAGATCGTCGAATGGTTTGGAATCTCCAGCGATATCACCGGAAGGAAGAACACCGAAAATGCATTACGAGAAAGCGAACGTAAATACTCTTCATTATTTTCCAATAAGCTTAATGCAATGACTCATTGCCGGATTATTACGGATGGACAAGGAATTCCAATTGATTTTATGTATCTCCAGGTCAATGAAGCTTATGAAAGAATAATGAGTTTAAAGAAAAAAGATGTAGAAGGTAAAAGGGCAAGGGAAGTATATCCTTATCTTGATAATTATGCCTTCGACTATATTTCGGCCTATGGGAAAGTAGCTCTCGAAAATAAAGAAATAAAATTTGAAGAATTTTCCGAAGCGGCAGGAAAATATTTATCTGTTTATGCTTATTGTCCTCAGGCCGGTGAATTTATTTCGGTCTTTTCAGATATTACAGAAAGAAAATTAACTGAAAAGGCTCTTCTGGAAAGTGAACGAAAGTTCTCTGTAATGTTTCATTCCGCTCCGGTAGCGATTTCACTTACTAAACTGAGTGATCGGATTCTCTTTGATGTCAACCAGGCTTGGCTTAATCTATCCGGGTATTCCGATAAAAAAGAAGTAATAGGGAAAACGACTCAGCAACTGGGATTAACCCCTTTGGCTGCTCAGCATTTATATATTACCTCTGAATTAAAAAATTCCGGGAAGGTACGTAATTACGAAGAGACTCTGTTTGATAGAAAAGGGTCCTCACAACATGTTCTTGTGAATGTGGATGCCATTGAAATCAATGGTCAGGAATTTATGCTTTCTTCTATTGATGATATTACAGACCGAAAAAAAATAGAGGATGCACTTAGGGAAAGTCAACAGAGATGGGTTACCACACTCGCCAGTATTGGAGATGCCGTGATCTCGACTGACTCCGAAGGAAAGATAACTTTCATCAACAGAGAAGCGGAAAGACTTACAGGATGGAACCACAGGGAAATCCTTCGTAAACCTGTAGATCAAGTATTGAATATTAAAGATTGTATCTCCTCTCGTTCATTTCAATATATTGATATTTTGGATGTGAAGGTTGCTGGTATGATGGAGGACCGAATTCTTATCCAAAGGAATGGGAAAGAAATTCCGATAGATTACAGTGTTTCACCTATTATTACCAAAGATGGGAAAAATATTGGTATAGTTTTGATATTCAGAGATATTTCTAAGAGAAAAGAAGCAGAGGATGTCATTAGAAATCACAACTCGATTCTGGAACAGACTGTCCGGGAACGAACCACTGAATTGGAATTAGCCAAAGAGCATGCGGAATCAGCGGATCGATTAAAAACCTCTTTCCTTTTAAATATGTCTCATGAATTACGGACGCCCCTGAATTCAATAATTGGGTTTAGCGGTATTTTATTAAAACATCTTACAGGACCTTTAAACATGGAACAGGAAAAACAGTTGGGAATGGTTCAGAAAAGCGGGAGACATCTTCTTTCGTTAATCAATGATATACTGGATATTTCTAAAATAGAAGCAGGTGAATTGGTCCCTTACTTTGAATCATTTATTATAACTGATTTAATAGAAGAAGTATTGAAATCGGTAGAACCTCAGGCTAAAAACAAAGGGTTTCCCCTGATCTATGAAAGACCTTGTTCGGATATTACTGTGGTAAGCGATAAAATACGTATCCGACAAATTCTCATTAATTTGATTATAAATGCAATTAAATTCACAAATAAAGGTTTTGTAAAGGTTACTTGTTCGGAACAGACGAATTCCGTTAAAATTGACGTATCGGATACAGGAATCGGTATAAAAGAAGAAGATGTTGATAAGCTTTTTAGCCCATTTATTCAATTGGAAAACAACCTGACCAGAAAGTATGAAGGATCTGGATTGGGACTATCAATCAGCAAGAAATTAATTGATCTTCTTCAGGGAAAAATAGAAGTAAAATCTAAATATGGATTAGGGAGTACCTTTAGTGTTGTTATTCCTCAAAACAATCTGAGACCCCTTTAATATGAATCTTTACAGTTATCATTTGGAGAAGAATTTATAATATTTGGGTGGCATCATTAGAAAAGCCACCCTTTTTATTGAAACTATAACTTTCATGTAAAACATAATAAACGAATAAACTCCCGGACTCTATATAGATCTTTCAATATTAAGTAATGTCAAGAATATAATGTCGTATTTTTAGGCTGAAGGTTCATAATATACCCCTTTTGCCTTTAGCCTAAACACCTATAGTCTGTAATCCTCATATGACATTATTTTATTCCAATTACTTAAGTGCTCAGATATTTATATTTATGCGACATAATTCTTCAGCAGCTTATTGCGGGGATATTTTTGCAGTCGGGTCAAAGCCTTTTCTTTAATCTGTCTTACTCTTTCTCTGGTGAGATTCATTTTTTGTCCAATTTCATCAAGAGAATGAGCTGTACCTCCATCAAGTCCATAAAAGAAACGAATTACTTTTTCTTCCTTGCCATCCAGCGTTGCGAGAGTCCGTTCAACTTCATATTTCAGGGAATGCTCAATAAGGGATTTGTCTGGAGATGGTAAATCACTATCTTCTATCACATCATATAATGAATCACTATTCTCATCCTCACCGAATGGCACATCCATTGATAAATGATATTGATTGGCGTGAAGCGAAGAATCGATAACGGAAGCTTGCAAATTTGTTATCTCTGCAATTTCTTCTGTTGAAGGTTCTCTTTGAAAATTCTGTTCTAATTCAGCATAGGCTCTATTTACTTTGTTGAACGAAAGAATTACATTGGAAGGAAGTCTGACAAGGCGTGAAAACTCAGAGGTTGCCTGCAAGATTGATTGTCTGATCCACCAGACTGCATAAGATATAAACTTGAATCCTTTTGTTTCATCAAATAGCTGGGCCGCTTTTATCAAACCCAGGTTCCCATCATTGATGAGATCTACCAATGGAATACTTTTGCAGTAATGTTGTTTTGCAACTGATACTACAAAACGCAAATTGCAGTTAATAAGTGTTTCCAATGCTTTCTGGTCACCCTGATGGATTCTACCTGCAAGAATTACTTCCTCTTCGGGAGTAAGCAGCTTGAATTTTGAAATTTCATACAAATATTTCTCTAACGAGAGAGAATCCCTGTTGGTGGCTTGTTGAATAATTCGAAGTTGTTTCATATCAGGAAAAGTTAGAGATTAAGTAAAAAGATGATTATATGAATGAATTTATAAATCAGGCTACATAGGATTTAAGAAGATTGTTACGGCGGGCAAGTTGAAGCTTTTTAAGCGCTTTTTCCTTAATTTGTCTGACTCGTTCTCTTGTTAAGTCCATTTTGTCACCAATTTCAATTAAAGTATGAGAATGGAGTCCGTTTAATCCATAATAGTATCTTAAAACTTCGGACTCCCGATCCGTTAAAGTATCAAGAATTCTTTGCAGATCTACTTTGAGAGAATTATTGATTAGCGCATGATCAGGATCCGGAGTAGATGTTTCTATCATAATATCATACATATTATTTTCAAAATTTTCTTCATCTTTTAGAGGCGCATCCATTGAAACATGATAATTTCCCATATTCAATGCCTCGTCTACTACTACCGGATTAAGATTAAGTAGTTCACCTATTTCATCGACCATTGGTTCTCGCTGATATTCCTGCTCAAGTTTTCTGAAAGTCTGTGAAATCTGATTAAATGAACCAATTTTATTTAAAGGTAATCGAACAATCCGTGCCTGTTCAGCCAATGCTTGTAAAATAGACTGACGAACCCACCAGACCGCATACGAAATGAATTTAAATCCTTTTGTTTCATCAAAACGTTCAGCCGCTTTTATCAGCCCCAGATTCCCTTCATTGATCAAATCAGGGAGCGTTAAACCTTGATTTTGGTATTGTTTGGCAACTGATACAACAAATCTTAAATTAGCATAAATTAATGTCTCCAGAGCTTTTCTGTCTCCACTACGAATCTCGCGGGCAAGTACAACCTCTTCTTCGGGGGTAATTAATTTAAATTTTGTCACTTCCCGAAGATATTTTTCAAGTGATGCGGATTCTCGGTTAGTTACTTGCTGAATAATTTTCAATTGTTTCATAATGGTTTTCTGTTTATAATGAGACTATTTACGTTTATAAGGTTATTTATGTTTCCCGATTTCTTAAAATCATATTTTATAGAGCCTTACCCGAATTGGACCAACATTGATGCGAATAAATCTTATCATCAGCTTTAACCTTACATTCATTAATGAGACCTTCCAATTTTTAATTGGAGGACTCCTCCAACTAATTATCCTCTCTTTACATTTGTCTTTTTCTCTATATTTAAAACTTTAACCTTCTATAAATCATATTTCCAAGTGCATTTGATGTCTTTTCTGTATATAATCTGATTTCAGGTAAAGAATAGAACGGTTTATTCTATAGCTAAAATCACTTAATATATTCATATAGTTCATAAAAGCCTCATACGGATTATTATAAGGATTTGAAAAAGAAGAAATATCCTTATTTGAGAAAAACTTGGAACACATATAGTAAAAATGGTCAGTACTCTGAAGGTAATTCCAATCTTTTAAGAGCTTAGGATCGGTACAAAGTTTGATTTTATCATTTAAACCATAGAGCTTTTCCAAAGCCTCTTTTTGTAAATCATTTTTCATCCAGGCTGAAAGATCCCCTCCTTCATTATCCCCTCTTGAAATAGTTTCAGGAACTGATATCTCACTTAAAGGTTTATTGGAATCACAAATCTCTGATGGGGTCATAAAACTAAAATCAGTCATTTCGAAAATCGCTGAAGGAAATGAATTCAGAAAATTGTATGATTTCGTTGCTTTAAGCTGTCCCTGGCAAACTGTGTCATAATCCATAAACAGGTTTACTAAAACCTCGTTATCATTTATTTTATTTAGCATTGATAAATAATTGTTTTTAAACCTTGGCCAACCTGTCCAATCTGCATTGGCTAATCGATAGGCAATATCATAGTTTAATTGGACGTTTCTTAAAAGAATTGCCAAACCCGGAGCGCCCGGATTGCTATAGATATGATTGGGGCTTCTCCATTTGAGAATAGATCTTGCTCCTTCTGTAATAACACCTTTAAATCCTATTTCACTTAGAACAGAACCGATAGAATCATTATATATCAGTTCTGTATTTTTAAAAATACTTGGTTTTTGTCCGAAGAGTTCCTCAATCTTTTCAGAATGGCACTTCACCTGATTGATAAATTCGTCCTTATCCTTTAATGAAGCCAGAGAATGAGCATAGGTTTCTGTAATAAATTCAACCATTCCTGTATCAGCCAAAAGTTTAAAACTTTCGATAACTTCAGGGGTATATTTACAAAATTGGTCAAGTGCTGTACCGGAAATGGAAAAGGCAACCTTAAAACTTCCCTTATACTTGGATAGTAAATCAAAAAGCCTCTGATTTGTTGGCAAATACCAGTTGTTTGCCGCTTCTTTTATATTGTTTTTGTTTTCAGAATCGTTATAATAATTAGGATCATTACAAATATCTGAAGAATGATAAGCTTTAAGATGTAATGGTTGATGAATCTGAAATGTGAGACTTATCGATTTCATATTTATTTAAATTAGTTATTTCGATTATGATCATTATCGGTAATTTCCGATCCAAATAAAATGTTATTATAATTATCCTTTTTTAGAATTAAGAAGTCAATCTCTTTGATTACTTCCAAAAGAATTTTTTCCATTTTGAAAAAGAGAATTTCCCATTTAAGTAACTTTTTGCACCAAAGATATACCGGCCTAATTTCATCTACCTCAGTCCTGTTACTCTATTCTCCAATGAATTTATACGTTATATGGCATAGTAATTTAACTTTTATGAGCTGCGTATAATTACGCAGTTTTGTTGATAAATGTGGTTCATTACACTAATGCGTAACTTAAAATGTGAACCTCCGTGATTTTCAGGTAAACTATTAATTTCATGAATCCTTATAGTTATTCACCGTTCACCTGGCTCCTTTTTAGAGACCCGCAGACATCATCCTATCAAGGAGGTACTAAAGCCATATCAAAGTCGTATCTTATCAACTATTCGTCCACAGCTCCTGTACTGTTGCTGTACTAATTAGTACAGCAACAGTACAGGAGCTGTGGACAAACTATATTTTTGATGTGGCTTTGGTATTGACATGACTTGGGGATGGTAAGGCGGAGGAATTTCAGAAACAAACGTGCATAGGGAGTATTTTATCTCAAACTCCAGATACTATAATTTTTTAATAGTTTAATACCCGTCGCAACTGTTTGATAAAATCACCCTTGAAAAAATTCTCTGGATTAATTTTTTTCGGATACACATTTCTGGGAAGAACCATAAATGTTTATAAATCAGATTGATTATTTGGATTTAACGATTATTTAGAAAAATTGTATTATTAATTTGAAGTTGTGTAATTTTAGATCTTGGATTAAACCTAATGAAATGACTAAAACGAAAATATTTATTGTTGAAGATCACGCAATATTCAGGGAAGGTTTAAAAAAAGTCATTGAAACTATATCTGGTTTTGAACTTGTTGGCGAAGCTGAAAATGGGGCTCAGTTTCTTGAATTGATTAAAAAACTAAAGACAGATATTGTTTTGATGGACATAAAAATGCCGGTTATGGATGGCATTGAAGCTACTGAAAAGGCTTTATTGATTGATCCAGGACTTCGCATTATTATTCTGACCATGTTTGGTGAAGAGGAATACCTATATACTCTAATTCAAAAGGGGATATCAGGTTTTATGCTCAAAACAGCCAGAATTGTCGAAATTGAACGGGCAATTCAGATGGTTGCAGAGGGAAAGCAGTATTATTCTCCCGAAATTAATGGGCTCCTGGTAAAGAAACTTAGACAGGTTACCTCCAATGAGATCGTGTCTTTATCCCCAAGAGAGAATGACGTTCTCACTCTGATTTGTAAAGGATACTCGACGGTGCAAATCGCAGATAGATTATGTGCCAGCAAGCGTACGATAGAAGGATATAAAGCCAGATTATTAGAAAAAACAAGACAACCAACAACATTAAACCTGGTAATTTTTGCCTTAAAGAATAAATTAGTGACCCTTGATGATTAAAATCATCAACAAATTTCTAATTATAAATTAGTTGCTTCGTTTGATTAGGAAATTAAAACTTTCTCTTTGTTTTAAATAACCGTTCTGGAAACAGCACATGTATGGGAAAAAAAACGTTGAATAATTCAGGCCTTAGAAGAGATATTTGGCTAAACAAGCAAAAACACGACATTACTTTAGCAAGTATAGGTGACGCTGTTATTTCAACTGATCATAAAGGCAGGATCACTTTTATGAATCCTGTTGCTGAATATTTAACAGGATGGGAATTTAAAGAAGCCTATAATAAACCATCTTCCATTATTTTCAATATAATCAATGAAGAAACGCGTGAAAAAGCGGAAAGTCCGATTGATAAGGTAATAAATACCGGTAAAATTATCGGGATAGATAACCATACTCTTCTTATCAAAAAAAATGGCACTGAAATTCCTATCGATAACAGTGGTGCCCCTATCAAGGATGAACAAGGGAATATCCTGGGGGTAGTTGTTGTATTTCGTGATATCAGTGAACGAAAAGTTCTTTCGAAAAGTGAAGCAAGTTTGAAAAGATTACAGGAGATTGCTCATTTGGGAAGTTGGGAACTTGACCTCAGAACCAATACCCTTACCTGGTCAGATGAGATTTTCCGGATTTTTGGGATAAAGTCTCAGGAATTCAAAGCTACTTACGATGCTTTTATAGAAGCCGTTCACCCCGAGGACCGCGAGTTGGTTGATAAAGCCTATACCGGATCATTAAAAGAAAATCGGGATGAATATGAGGTGGAACATCGTATCATAAAGAAAGACTGTGGAGAAATAAGATATGTTCATGAAAAATGTTACCATGTCAAAGATAAAGATGGTAAAGTAATCGTTTCTATGGGCATGGTACATGATATTACGGAAAAAAAAATTGCCGAAATAGCATTAAAAGAAAGTGAACAACGTGTCCGGAAAAAATTAGAGAGTATCCTTCATCCGGATGGTAAATTAAGTGATCTTGAGTTGAAAGACATTATTGACTGTGATGAAATCCAATCGATGATGGAGTATTTGTTTGAGTTCACTTCATTAGGGATAGCTATTGTTGATGTAAAAGGCCAAGTTTTGGTTGATGTAGGCTGGCAGGATATCTGTACAAAATTTCATCGGGTTCATCCGGAATCCTGTAAAAACTGTATAGAGAGTGATACTAAACTGACTTCAGGGATTCCAGAAGGAGAGTTTATTCTCTACAAATGTGCAAACGGAATGTGGGATATTGCTACTCCTTTGATGGTAGGTGATCAGCACGTGGGCAACTTATTTATGGGACAGTTTTTCTTTGACGACGAAGAAGTTGATATCGAGGCTTTCAAAAGAAGAGCGACTTTTTATGGATTTGACCAGAAAGAATACATAGATGCTCTGAATAAAGTCAGACGAATCAGCAAGGCTAAACTGGAAAGTGCTAAGGGTTTCTTTCTCAGGTTCGCCAACAAGATTACCAGATTGAGCTACAGCAACATTAAACTGTCACGATCAATTTGGGAACGTGATTTAATCCATCAGGAATTATTGCACAACAACCATCGTTTGGACGTTTTATCGGAAACTGCAGGGCGTCTTCTGGCAAGTTCCAATCCTCAGGAGATCATTGATGAACTTTGTTTGAAGGTTATGCAATTTCTCAATTGTGACATTTTTGTTAACTACATGATAGATCAGGAAACAGGAAAATTGCGTCTGAATGTATGTAGTGGTTTAGATGATCAAACAAAAAATTTCATTCAATGGCTTAGACCAGGAAATGCTGTGTGCGGTTATGCCGCTAAAGTGGGGCAAAGAATCATTGCTGAAAATATACAGGAATCTGATGATCCAAAGACTAAATTGGTAAAATCTTTGGGAATACAGGCATATTGCTGTCATCCATTATTAGGGCAGCAAGAAGTGATTGGTACGCTATCTTTTGGTACCAGGGATAGAAAAATCTTTTCCGATGATGAAATTTCAATGATGAAAATGGTTGCTGATCTTGTTTCAATTGCCATGAACAGGATAAAGAATCAGAAAGCATTGCAGGAAAGTGAGAAAAAAGCCAAACAAAGAGCCGAGGAACTTCAGAAGATGATGAATATTGTTCCATCCGCGATTTGGATTGCACAGGATCCCGAATGCAAGGAAATCACCGGAAATACCACAGCAAATGCCTTTTATGAAGCAGCAGAAGGAGAAAATGTATCAGCGGGCACTGATTTATCTAACATGGTTCAGGTGAGAAAATTTTTCAGTGAAGGTAAAGAACTTTCTGTAAATGAATTACCCATGCAGGTTGCTGCAGCAACGGGTAAAGACGTATTTAATTCCGAGTTAGAAGTCTTACTTCCAAGTGGAAAGAGGTTAACTATGCTTGGGAATGCAAGTCCATTGAAAAATGAAAATGGCTTTGTCAGAGGATGTATTGGTGCCTTTATGGATATAACTCAAAGAAAGAGAGCTGAAAAAGAGAGCAAAATGATGATTGAACTTTTGCAGATAGCTAACGAAAGTCAGAATGCAAAAGAATTTATACACTCAGCATTGGAATTCTTTCAGAATCTTTCTGATTGTAAAGTAATTGGATTACGGTTAAAAAAAGAGGAAGATTTTCCATATTATGAAACAAAAGGATTTTCTAAAGAATTTGTCAGGTCAGAAACATTTCTTTGTACCCATGATAAGGAAGGGAAGACTGTTGTGGACAACCATTCCAGACCTGTCCTTGAATGTTTATGCGGTCAGGTTATCAGTGGCAGAATAAATTCAAAAAATACTTATTCAACTTCGTATGGAAGTATATGGTCCAACAATACTTCTGAATTTGATATAAGCAAATTGGAAAAAAAATTCAAATGTCGTATCAGGAATCGTTGTAATAAGGAAGGATTTGAATCGGTTGCACTTGTTCCACTCAAGCTTGGAAATGAAAATATTGGGCTGCTCCAGCTTAATGACAAAAGGAAAGATAATATAACTACTGATAAAATTGATCTGATTGAAAAACTTATAAGTCCATTTACTCATGCATTAGCTCGTTTTCTTACCGAAGAGGAATTGATCCGGAAAGAGGAGAACCTTCGTCAGCATGCTGAAATGCTTGAACACGCTCCCTTACTGGTCAGAAACTTGCAGGATAAAATCACTGTTTGGAACAGTGGCATGGAAAAATTGTATGGTTACAATTATACAGACGCATTGGGGAAAGATATTAAAGTACTTCTTAAAACTGAATTTCCAAACCCATTTGATAAAATAATGGATGAATTGCTTCAGAAGAACCATTGGGAAGGAGAATTAATTCATTATTGCAAAGACGGAACTATTCTGAAAGTTTTGAGCAAATGGACTTTGCATAGAGATCAGCATGGAGAACCGATTGCTATAATTGAAGTAGATAATGACATTACCAATCGCAAAAAGAAAGAGGAAGAACTTAAAAAGCTCAACAGGGTACTTAATGCCTTGGGAAAAAGCAGTCAGGTAATGATGCATTCAAATGATGAAACACAATATATCAATGAGGTTTGTAAAATACTTGTCGAAGATTGTGGTCATTCACTAGTCTGGATAGGATATGCTGAAAATGATGAGAATAAATCTGTAATTCCTGTTGCTTATTATGGTTTCGATGAAAGATATGTTGAAAATCTCAAAGTATCATGGGACAATAACGAGAGAGGTAAAGGATCGACCGGGACTGCGATAAGAACAGGCAAACCAGTGATATGCCGGAACATATTTAATGATCCTTATTTTGAACCATGGCGTAATGATGCTAAGGACAGGGGGTATATTTCCAGTATTGCACTTCCTTTAGTTTTGGAAGGAAAAGCATTAGGAGTCCTTGACATCTATTCGAAAAATTCAGATTCTTTCTCACTGGATGAAGTTGCCCTTCTTACAAGTTTATCCGATGATCTTACTTTTGGAATTAATACTATCCGTTTAAAAGAATCAGAAAATAAAGCTTTAATCTTACTTACCGAAAGTGAAGAAAAATACCGGAAGTTATTCAATGAAATGGCCGAAGGATTTGTTTATTTGGAGCTCATTACTGATGAAAGAGAAAATCCCCGGGATTATAGATTTATTAATATTAATCCAGCATTTAAAAAACATACAGGTCTGACTGATGAGGTGATTGGTAAAAAAGCATCAGAAGTGTATCCTAATCTGAATATTTATTGGATTGGCCTATACGGTGAAGTCGCTCTTGAAGGGAAGAGCAAAGAATTTGAGATTTACAATTCTTTTTTAGATAAATTCTTCAAGATAAGTGCATTTAGCAGTAAAAAAGGATATTTAGCCATCATATTCGAAAATATTACTGAACGTGTTTTGGCAGAAAAAGAACTCCAAAATACTAAAAATTATCTCGAAAGCCTTATTAATAATGCAAATGCTCCGATTATTGTCTGGAATTCAAAATTAGAAATACAGCTATTCAACAGGGCATTTGAACACTTAACAGGATACAAAAATGAGGAAGTGTATGGTAAAAAAGTTGAAATGTTATTTCCATCTTCTTCAATTAAGGAAATTAAAGATAAAATTCAACAAGCGTTATACGAAAATTGGGAATCTATTGAAATACCCATTCTTACAAAAAGGAACGAAACAAGAACAGTCTTATGGAATTCTGCTAATATTTACGATAATGACAGTCATAATTTGATCTCTGTAATTGCCCACGGAAATGATATAACTGAAAGGAAAAAAGCAGAACAAAAATTAAACGAGGCACAGGAAAAATTAAATCTTGCTTTGGATAATGGCAATATTGGAACCTGGGGAAATGATCTGAAAACCAATACCTTTGTTTGGGACAAGCGAATGGAAAAAATGTTTGGATTTGAAGAAGGGTCTTTTGACGGGAAATATGAAACATTTGAAAGATGTTTGGTGGAAGAGGATATTCCCTTTATGAGGGAAGCGTTGCGAAAAGCTCTTGAAGAAGATTGTCCCTATGAAACAGTTTATCGGATTAAAACTACAAATGGTAATATAAATTATATAAACACAAAGGCCTCCATTATCAAAAATAAATCAGGGAAACCGATACGAATGTCAGGGGTCTGTTTCGATGTGACTGATATGAAAAAAGGTGCAGAAAGAATTTTAATAAAACTAAATGAAGATTTGCATCGATCGAATAAAGAACTTGAACAATTTGCCTATGTAGCTTCTCATGATTTACAGGAACCTCTTCGGATGGTTGCCAGTTTTACCCAACTTCTTGCATTGCGATATAAAGATAAATTAGATGATGATGCTAAAGAATTCATTCATTATGCAGTGGACGGGGCAACAAGGATGCAAAACCTGATTAAAGACTTATTGAATTATTCAAGAATCGGTACCAGAGGGAAAAGCTTTGTTGATGTTGATTTTAATGAGATATTTAATAAAACAATCAGCAATTTGAAACTTAGTATAACGGAGAAAAACGCCACTGTTACTTGTGATGACTTACCTGTCATCAAAGGTGATGAAGTTCAAATGGTTCAGTTGTTGCAAAATCTTGTCGGTAACGCATTAAAATTTTGTGATACGACTCCCATAATTCACGTAAGTGCTGTCGAGGGACAAACTCATTATATTTTTTCAGTGGAAGATAATGGAATTGGAATTGAAGAACAGTATTTCAATAAAATATTTCTGATCTTTCAAAGGTTAATGCCAAAAGATAAATACAGCGGAACAGGAATCGGATTAGCAATCTGTAAGCGTATTGTTGAGCGTCATGGTGGAAAAATATGGATTAAATCTGAAGTGGGTAAAGGAACAACCTTTTACTTTTCATTAATAAAAAATGCAACTATTCAATCATTGCCCAGCAATCTTTAATGCCTAAGAAAAATAGACAATTAAATCATCCTCATTATGTATTCCAACCTTAACATCCAATCCTCATTAAAAATCCTATTAGTGGAAGATAATCCGGGAGATGTTTTAATCTTCAAGGAACATTTACGTTTTTCAGGAATTGATTTTTTACTTGTGGAGTCCTCTACTTTGAAAGAAGCTATCAACAAGATTTTACAAATAAATTTTGATGTGATTCTCCTTGATCTTGGATTACCGGATAGTCTTGGTATTGAAACACTAAGAAAATTAGACCTTCCCTCTTTGAAAATTCCGGTAATTGTGATGACGGGTCTGGATGATGAGGAGACCGCAGTGCAATCGTTAAAAGAAGGTGCACAAGACTATTTGTTTAAAAATAATATTAATTCACAGAATATTATTCATTCGATCCGATACAGTATTGAGAGGAAAAAAATACAGGAATTTCAGAAAAAAAATGTTTTGCAGTTTTCGATCCTTGCTTCTGCAACCGCTTCTATTAACGAATCTGAAGAAGTATCTGAAATTTTTAAAATATGCTGTACTCAAATAAAGATGTTATTAAATGAACCTCATGTTTTTACTATTGAATCCTTGCTGCAGCAGAATCCATCACCTGATTTTTACGAATGGTTGAAAACAGGTTTCAATAATAACGCGGCATTAGACGTAAATGATATAAATAATTACATTATTTATATTTATGAAAGTTTTAAAAGAATCATTGCCCAACTTCCTGGAGTAAAATTGATTAAAATACAATCCGGATTAAATGAAATTTTAAATGATAGAATTCATCCTTCGCTTATCAGCGAATTGGAGGAATATTTGGATATCAGAAATATCTATGTTGTCAGATTTTCAAGAGATGAAAAAGGATATGGAGGAATCATTGTCTTTTCTGCAGATTCGATTGATCCTAATGAAATAAGCCTTCTTGAGGTTTTGGGAAATCAGGTTTCATTAAGTATCCATAGAAGGGCTGTGGAAAAAGATCTTGTAGAGAGTGAAAGTAAATTTCGGATTTTAAACAAAGATTTGGAACAAAGAGTAGCAGAACGAACTGAAGATTTAGCCAGAACCAATCATTTGTTAGAGGAGGAACTGAAGGTCAGAATAAAGCTTGAACAAGAACTGATAGATGCAAAAGATAAACTTGAAATCAGGGTACAGGAAAGAACCTCCGAATTAGCAAAATCTGAAGAACGGTTTCATAAAATGTTCTATAATCATGAAGCGATCATGTTACTTATTCACCCGGAAAATGGCAACATCATTGACGCTAATGTAGCAGCAAAGAATTATTATGGTCATGCCTTTAATTCAGAGGATTCACTAAGCATTTTTGATATTAATGTTCTGCCAAGTGAAGAGATCAGGAAAGATATAAAAAATGCTGCAAATCAAAAGAGTAATTATTTTATATTTCCTCATAAACTGGCTTCTGGTGAAATAAGAATTGTAGAAGTTTATACCTCTCCAATTGAAATGCCCGGAGAAAAGTTGTTGTTTGCTATTATTCATGACATTACTCAACGCAGACAAATGGAGGTAGCCCTAAAAGACAGTGAAGCACTGTATAAAGCTGTCGTCAACAATTCACTGAATATTATTCTGATAAGTGTAAACAAAATTATTGAATTTACAAATGAAGCAGCCTCTGATTTTATTGGAATTTCACAAGAAGAGATTATTGGGAAAAGTGTTGATAAATTATTTAAAATTGCTGATATAGGAATGGAAGGGTATTCACTTGGCGGAATGATCATAGATTCTGTCAGTAATAATCATGCTATTGAAGTGCAGTTACTTGAGAAAAACGGCGATAACACAAGTTATTTTCTCGTTCGTAGCAATACCATTCAATACAAAGGGAAAGAGGCTATTATGTCAATTTTTATAGATATATCCGAAAATAAAAATATTGAAAAGTATGTATTAAAGAAAGTGATTGAAACGGAGGAAAATGATCGAAAGCAATTCGCTGCTGATCTGCATGATGATTTGGGACCGATTTTATCAACAATTAAACTGCGATTGGATTTGATGGAAAAAATGAATCCATCCGGAGAATTAAGAGAAAATATTTCCATAAGCAACGAATTGACGGGACTGGTTGTCGAAAAAATCAGAACAATAAGCCATAACATTACTCCTCATTTGATTGAAACACTTGGACTAGATGCCGGAGTCCGTGATTTATGTAAAAAAATAAAAGAATTGAATAAGATCGATATTGAATATGAATCGGGAATAGATTCACGGCGTTTCCCCCAACCCGTAGAACTACATTATTACAGGATCATTAGTGAATTGATAAACAACAGCCTTAAACATTCCAAGGCAACCTTAATCAAATTATCTCTTTCAGACAAAGACAATAAACTTGAATTGATTTATACAGATAATGGCTCAGGATATAATTATTCAGAAAGTTTACAAAAGCCGGGAGGTATCGGACTTCGTAATATTTTAAATCGGGTTACTCTTATTGATGGTACCATCAATTTCCAAATTATAGAAGGAAGAACTTTAGTGAAAGTTACAAAAAAAATTGAGGCTGATATTATTGACAGAAATTGATGTAACAAACTTATTATGTGATATTTAATTTTAATGTAAAATAATAACTTCTTTTATGATTATGTTATAGAATGAAAAACTAAAAAACATTACAGAGGACAAGCCTATACAATCTCAAATTATTACTGATTTTATTCTTAAAATAATTTTAGATAAAATTTTCAATTGAGATTGTGTTTTGAAAGTTATTTAATGCGAACTTATTTGTGAATAAAATTATTATTAAAAACTGTTTTACAACACATTTTTTACGATTCTTTTAATATATCAAATAGTTATTTTTGCCTCTAATTTGGGAAGAGTTTTTAAATTATTAGTTAACCATAACAGTTAAACGTTAATAATTTAAACTTCTATTTATTAACTTAATTTATTAACATCAAATGATTGATCCTTTTTTTTGGCTGGTACCGGCCTCTTCAGCTCTAGCGCTATTATTTGCCTGGTACTTCTTCAATGACATGATGAAGTACGACGAAGGAACTGATCTAATGAAAAAAATTGCCAAACACGTCCGCGACGGAGCTATGGCATATCTCAAGCAACAATACAAGGTTGTAGGCATGGTTTTCATTTGCCTTGCAATCTTTTTTGCTTTTCTGGCTTATGTGCTAAAAATTCAAAATTCTTTCGTTCCATTTGCATTTCTTACAGGTGGATTTTTTTCCGCTTTAGCCGGTTATTTTGGGATGAAAACAGCAACCTATGCTTCTGCACGAGCCGCTAATGCTGCTAATCATTCCCTGAACAAAGGTCTGGTAGTGGCTTTTCGTAGTGGAGCTGTTATGGGATTAGTAGTTGTTGGTCTTGGACTGCTTGATATTTCAATCTGGTTTCTGATACTTAATAGTATCTATCCTTTTGCGGCTACTCCTGATGGAACTAATCTGAATATAATTACAACAACCACTTTAACTTTCGGAATGGGAGCTTCAACTCAGGCATTATTTGCCCGTGTTGGTGGTGGTATCTTTACAAAAGCAGCAGATGTAGGTGCAGACCTTGTTGGAAAAGTTGAAGCTGGAATCCCTGAAGATGATCCGCGTAACCCTGCAACTATTGCTGATAATGTTGGAGATAATGTAGGAGACGTTGCTGGTATGGGAGCTGACCTATACGAATCATATTGCGGTGCTATTCTTTCAACTGCCGCACTTGGTGCTGCCGGATTTGCTGCCCTGGGCACTACGATGCAGTTCAAAGCAGTAATTGCGCCTATGATTATTGCCGGAATTGGGATTTTGTTATCTATACTCGGGATATTTCTTGTTCGTACGCAAGAGAGCATTGACCAGAAAAAACTACTTCGATCTCTTGGCTTTGGAGTTAATTCTGCAGCTGTCGGAATCGCAATCCTATCATGGTTAATTCTTTACCTCCTTCAGTTGCCTAATTTTACAGGAATTTGGCTTGCAATGATCGCAGGTCTGCTTGCAGGAATTGGGATTGGTCAATCCACAGAATATTTCACTTCAGCTTCCTATAAACCTACCCAGAGAATTGCAAGTGCATCTAAAACTGGCTCTGCAACTGTAATCATTTCGGGTATAGGAACAGGAATGATATCAACCGCTTTCCCGGTTTTAATTGTCGGTTTGGCAATCATTCTTTCCTTTGGATTTGCCGCTTCCTGGAACTGGCACGACTTTGGAATGGGGTTATATGGAATCGCAATTTCGGCAGTGGGTATGTTAAGCACGCTGGGTATTACTCTTGCTACCGACGCTTATGGCCCTATTGCTGACAATGCAGGTGGTAATGCAGAAATGAGTCACATGGGTCCCGAAGTACGCAAAAGAACAGATGCGTTGGATTCCCTTGGAAACACTACCGCTGCTACAGGAAAAGGTTTTGCCATTGGTTCGGCTGCTTTGACAGCTCTTGCACTTTTGGCTTCATTCCTTGAAGAAGCCCGTATCGGTATGGTACATTTTCATCCGACCAATCCATTGACTCCACAATTAGCTAAAGGAAATCTAATGGATGTGCTCACGGCTTTTGATGTCACCTTTATGAATCCAAGAGTTTTGGTTGGTTCTTTTATTGGGGGTATGGCTGCATTTTTATTCTGTGGTCTGACAATGAATGCTGTCGGACGTGCAGCCGGGAAAATGGTTGATGAAGTTAGACGTCAGTTCCGTGAAATAGTTGGTATCATGGAAGGAAAGGCTGAACCTGATTATGCGAAATGTGTTGAAATTTCAACAAAAGCGGCTCAGCATGAAATGTTATTCCCTTCTTTGCTTGCTATCATCATTCCCGTACTTACAGGTATGATTTTTGGAATTCCAGGAGTTATGGGTTTGCTTCTTGGGAGCACGGTAACCGGATTTATTCTTGCTGTATTTATGGCTAATTCCGGTGGTTCATGGGATAATGCCAAAAAATTCATTGAAGAAGGTAATTTCGGAGGGAAAGGAAGTCCCTGCCATGCTGCAGCAGTTACAGGCGATACCGTTGGTGATCCTTTCAAAGATACTTCAGGACCAAGTTTGAACATCTTGATAAAGTTAATGACCATGGTTTCTATTGTAATGGTAGGCGTAACCTTAGCGATGAATATTCTTTTATACTAAGAATAATTTACTATAATAAAAAACAAGCCTCGCAAAAAGCGGGGCTTGTTTTTTATATAAGATTTATGAACCAATCTATTTTAAACTTGTTATTTCTTATTAACAATTAAAGATTGGGTCATGGCTGATTTAAGAACCAATTACATGGGAATTGAGTTAAAGAATCCTATTATTCTGGGCTCTTCCAATTTAGTAGATGATATTAAGGTAATAAAAGAAATTGAGAAGGCTGGAATTGCAGCTGTTGTTTACCACTCTCTTTTTGAAGAACAAATTAATTTGGAGCAGATTCAGATGGATGATATGCTAACCGAATACGATCATCGTCACGCTGAAATGATCGATATCTTCCCGGAAATAAAACATGGAGGAGCCAAGGAACATCTTTATAAACTTTCCCAATTGGTAGAACAACTTAAGATTCCTGTTTTTGCAAGCCTTAATGCAATTTATGATTCAACCTGGGAAGAATATGCCATTGAGTTGGAGAAAACCGGAATTGCAGGACTGGAATTAAATTTCTATGATATTCCAACTGATCCAAACCTCACAAGCTCAGAAATTGAAAACCATCAGGTTAAAATATTAAACAAACTAAAAAAGATTGTAAAGATTCCAATCAGTATTAAATTAAGTCCTTTTTACTCCAATCCTCTTAATGTTGTATCTGAAATGGATAATTGCGGCGCCAACGGTATTGTAATATTCAACCGTTTCTTTCAGCCTGAGATTGATATTGAACATGAAAATTTCTATTATCCCTTTGAACTGACTCCCGATAAAGATTATCACTTGAGTCTTCGTTTCACAGGTCTGTTATTCGGCAACATCAACGCCGATATCTGTGCTACCCGTGGAATCACAAATGGAGAAGATATAATTAAATTAATTCTTGCCGGTGCCAGTTCCGTTCAGGTTGTCAGTGCAATATACCGCAATAAGCCGGAATTTATTCCAATTATGATAAAGACTATTTCTGATTGGATGGACTCGCATGGTTATCCAGCAATAAACGATTTTAAAGGAAGGCTCTCCATGAAAAACCTTGAGGACCCATACACTTACAAACGCGCTCAATATGTAGATATTCTGACCAGGGGTGAGGAAATCATTAAAAAATATCCTATGAGATAGCCAATTGTTTTCTTTGTATTGAATATCAGGGATATAATTAAGCATTACAATGATTCTTAAAAGCCTATTTATGACTAAATTATATCTGTCCAAATTATTTTCCCTATTGTTTGGAAATTCCTGCCTAAATAACTAATTTAGAAGAAGAAAGGTTCATATGAAACTTTAAAAATGGATCAGATAAAGGAACTTGTACATGAACTTGTCCAGAAGCATGGGCATAATCGTGAGAACCTTCTGCCCGTCCTTCAAGGTGTGATAGAACATGAAATGTATCTATCGGAACAGTCTATGGTCGAAATTGCCCGGGAGCTTGATATTCCCGCAGCTGAAGTGTACGGTACAGCAACTTTTTACTCATTTCTTCAGACAAAACCAATGGGTAAATATATTATCAGGTTATGTAAAACCATTTCCTGTTCAATGAAAGGTAAGAATCAGGTTTTATTGGCGCTTCAGGATATGCTGAATATAAAGATCGGACAAACCACCCCTGACGGGAAATTCACGCTCCTGCAAACAAATTGCCTGGGTTGGTGTCATGAAGCTCCTGCTATGGTCATTAATCATGAAGTTTATACAAATCTTTCTCCTGAAAGGGTCAGGGAGATTTTAAACGAATATATTAAACTTGAGAATGGCTAATATTAATAAAAGATGACAGACCATTATCAACTAAAACGGGCGGATTTTATTTTCATTAATGATAATGACTGGGAGAATATTTTGCTTTCAACAATAAAAAGAAGCCGCCAGGAGTTAATTAATGAATTGATAAGCTCCGAGTTAAAAGGCCGGGGTGGAGCTGGTTTCCCAACCGGATTAAAATGGAAGTTGACATCTGAAGCAAAATCTGAAAAAAAATATGTAATCTGCAATGCGGATGAAGGCGAACCAGGAACTTTTAAAGACCGGGAAATTTTGACAAAAGTTCCTTTCAAGGTTTTGACCGCCATGGCCGTCTGCGGTTATATTATTGGATCGGATGAAGGAATTATATATCTAAGGGGAGAATATCAGTATCTTTCAAAAAACCTGAATTCAGCTATTCAGGAATTTGAATATTATTGCAAAAAGATAAATCTGAATTTCTCTATCAGGTTATTTTTAGGGAGTGGTGCCTATATTTGCGGCGAGGAAACCGCGCTTTTTGAATCCCTCGAAGGAAAAAGAGGCGAACCCAGAAATAAACCGCCCTACCCCACTACCGCCGGATTTATGGGCAAACCGACCGTTATCAATAATGTGGAAACCCTCGCCCATACCTATACCATTTTCAAGTATGGCGCCAAGAAATTTTATGACCTTGGTGTGCAGTATTCAAGAGGTTCGAAGCTTTTTTCTGTATCAGGGGACACTCCAAAACCCGGTATTTATGAACTCGAACTTGGAATGAGTCTCCAGGACTTTGTGGATGAATTTGGAGATGGCGATACCAAAGCGGTTCAGGTAGGGGGAGCTTCTGGTTTCCTTGTTCCCAGAAAGAAATTTGGCGAGACAGCAATTGGGTTTCAGGGCAAACTGGTTGGAATTTCACTTCCCACCGGGGGGTCCATGATGCTTTTTAACAGCACCCGTTCAATGTATAATGTTCTGGACAATTACCTCGAGTTTTTCAAAGAAGAATCTTGTGGTCAATGTACCCCTTGCAGGGTTGGATGTCAGCAGCTTTACCTTGGAATAAAAGCAGTTAAACGCGGCGACCGGCCGGCAACTTACCTGGATAAGCTTTTAAAGTTGAGCGAGACCATGCAATATACTGCCAAATGCGGTCTGGGACAATCAGTGGCTAATTCCTTTATTTCAATTGTTGAGAATTTCAGGGAAGAGATGATTTATTAAGCTTAAATATTTAAGCTATGGCAAAAAGTATCAGGATTACGATTAATAAGATTCCGGTTGAAGTTGAACAAAACACTGTCATTCTGGAGGCTGCACGCAAAGTAAATGTGGTTATCCCTACTTTATGCAATCATAACGATATTTGTGTTGCGGGAAATTGCAGAGTTTGTCTGGTAGAAATTGTCGGGCAAAAAAGATTGGCGGTGGCTTGTGCTACCCCCTGTGAGGAAGGAATGGATATTCTGACCAATAGCCTCAAAGTAAGAAACTGCCGGAAACATATCATTGAACTTTTGCTCTCCGAGCACAACGCTGATTGTACCAAATGTTATCGGAACGGAATCTGCGAACTTCAGAAACTTGCCTCTGAATACAAAATAATGACTCAAGACTTTATTGAATTGAGTTCTTTTAAAACCAATACCATTGATTACTTCTCTCCTAGCATTATCAAAGATGACAGCAAATGTGTGCGCTGCCAAAGATGCGTCAGAACTTGTGCCGAATTACAGGGAGTTAACGCTATTACAGTGGCCTACAAAGGAGATAAGATGAAAATCTCTACTTTCTTTGAAAAACCTTTAAATGACGTGATCTGTACAAATTGTGGGCAATGCGTTAATCGTTGTCCCACGGGGGCTCTTGTGGAGAGAAATTATATAGAAGAAGTCTGGGATGCTATCGCTAACCCGAATTTGCATGTTGTTGTTCAGACGGCCCCTGCTGTGAGAGTGGGACTTGGTGAAGAATTTGGGTTTCCTCCCGGTGTCCGGGTTACGGGGAAGATGGTTTCTGCCCTAAAGATGATAGGGTTTGATGCCGTTTTGGATACTGATTTTAGTGCAGATCTTACCATTGTTGAAGAAGGCACGGAACTCCTTAACCGGTTGAAGAGCGTGATAAAAGAAAAGAACCCTCCCGTCAATCTTCCGATGGCCACCTCTTGCTCCCCGGGTTGGATAAAGTATATTGAACACATGTATCCTGAATATCTCAGTAACCTTTCAACCTGCAAATCGCCGCAGCAAATGTTTGGGGCATTGGTTAAGACCTATTATGCGAAAGCGCGTCACCTTAATCCGGAAAAGATTATTTCGGTTTCAATCATGCCTTGCACCGCCAAAAAATTTGAAGCCTCAAGGCCCGAAATGCATGCCAGTGGTTTCAGGGATATTGATTATGTATTGACCACCCGTGAATTGGCCATCATGATAAAACAGGCAGGCATTAACTTTAGCCATTTGGAAGACCAGGAATTTGATCGGCTGATGGGAGAATCAACTGGTGCCGGAGTTATATTCGGTGTAACAGGTGGAGTGATGGAAGCTGCTCTGAGGACGGTGTATGAGATTGTCACCGGAAGAGAAGTGCCCTTTAAAAATCTTGATATTAAACCTGTCCGGGGAATGGAGGGAGTCAGAAAAGCAACCATAAAAATAGAGAACCCATTGGAAGAGTGGTCATTTCTTGATGGGGTTGAATTAAAATGTGCGGTTGCTCATGGTTTGGTCAATGCCAAAAAAGTGATGGATGCAGTGAAAGCTGGAACCGCTGATTTTCATTTTCTGGAGGTGATGGCCTGTCCGGGTGGATGTCTTGGGGGTGGAGGTCAACCCATTCCAACGAATGCAGAGATCAGAAAAAAAAGAGCCATGGCCATTTATGCCGAAGACAGCGACAAACCCATCCGGAAATCGCATAAAAATCCGGAAGTTATCAAGCTTTATAACGATTTCTTAGGTAAACCGAACGGCGAATTATCTCATCATCTTTTACATACCTCCTATCAGGTGCGTGAAAGATTTTAACCCTGATTTAGCAGCAATTCCCTTTTAACCTGAGTTGGGTATAAGGAATATGGATTTTAAAGTTTCAAAGTAGTAATCCAATTTTCTCAATCGCTTTGAACTAAAGGCTTCGGGAGATTTTTGCTACTTTTGCTACTTGCTACTTTTGCTATTATAAGGCTTATTTTACAAACATTGAATGCTTAGTGTCATTTTTCTTATATCGGGTTTCTTAAATCGAACTCGGTTTTTAGATTCCAAGTATCTTTTTATAAACAGCGATATAGTTTTCGACCATCTTTTCTTTACTGAAGTTAAGTTCAGCCCATTTTCGGCAATAGGCATGACTTATCCTGGGGATCTCAGCAATTTTTTCAACAGCTTCATTGATATCATGCACTAAAAATCCGGTTTTTCCATCCTCAATCAGCTCCGGCATGGAGCCCCTGTTAAAAGCGATTACCGGAGTTCCGCAAAACATTGCCTCGGCTACGCTCAGGCCAAAGGGCTCGTTAAAATTTATGGGATGCAGCAGTGCCAAAGCTTCACCCAATAGCTTGTTTCTTTTTTCAGGGCCTGAACTGCCAACATACAAGATATCTTCTGTATTCAGATAAGGCTCTACCTTCTCTTTAAAATATGTTTCATCCTGTACAATCCCCGAAATAATCAGCTTCATCTTAGCCCTTTTGGCAATCTGAATTGCCTCCCAGGTTCCCTTTTCATGATGAATTCTCCCAAAAAAAAGAAGATATTCCCGGGGATTTTCATTTAAGGTAAGTTGATTTTTATCAATTCCATTGTAAACAGTGGCGATATAATCCAACTCGGGACTTCTGTCAGAATTACTTATCGATACATATTTACAAATGTCATTGTAATTCTTGAAAACAGGGATAATTTTAGGAGATGAGAATCCATGAATTGTCGTTACCATGGGCGTTTTTATCAGACGCGAATAGGTTAAAGGCAGGAAATCGAAATTATTGTGAATAATATCAAATTCACCGGCTCTCTCCATTAAATGGGCAATATGCAGACACTCAGCCACTTTTGGATCAACATTCTGATCTTCCGCATAACCGGTTTGAATTACCCCATCCATTTTCCCCCGGGTTATTGAATCTTTTGTTGCAAAAAGAGTAACATCAATTCCTCTTTCAACTAAACCTTCTGCAATATTTGATGCCACCTGTTCCCATGGCCCGTAATGAAGAGGAGGAGTTCGCCATGCAATCGAAGATAAAACTGCTACTTTCATCAACTGGATTTTTAAAGAAATGACAAGATATTTCAATAAGAAAAAAGATAAATAATATTCAAATCAAAAGCAAGCGGGTTATTCGATAACCTAACACATTTTGTTATCATCGCCTGGTTGTCTTAGTGCTGAATGTTATTTCGAAAACCTCTTATGTAACAAGTGCGAAAGTGACCGGGTGACTTTGTTCAGATGAGTGAAAATCAAACTAAAAGAAGTCACCCGGTCACTTGCACAGTTATTTTACGTTGTGGCTGGATACTTGAATACTGCAGGACTTATTCCCTTATTAATAAGCGAATAAGGGGAACCAAGAGCTAAATCCAAGGCTACTCGTATGTTTGTGAACTTTTAATGAAGTACAAAAATAAAGTAGATTTAAACTTATTAACGGGAAAGAAAGCATGGGAATAGCAAGTGCTACTTGGTAACATTATTTTGTATACCGTCCCTTAGATTTTGCGCCCATGCCTTTTTCTCTTTTGAGTCTGGATAGTATCTAAGGAATAAACCAGGTTGTTTATATCCAGCATATTTTACGAGTAAAGACGGCAAAAGGAGATCTTTCTTTCCACAACTTAAATTTTGGTGGAAAAAACAGTATTAGTTGTAGGGGCAGACATTTCAAAAGATGAATTTCATGTTTGTGCAAAAGTAAGGACAGCAGATGGTAAAGTGAAAATTGTTGGGACGCGTTCTTTTTCCAATAATACCAGCGGCTTTGTTGAGTTCGTGTTATGGGTATCAAAGCGGTCAAAAGAAAATTGGTCGATAAGGTACGTCATGGAGGCTACAGGCTCTTATTATGAAGACTTTGCCTATTATTTGTATGAAACAGGCAGCAGAGTATCGGTAGTGCTTCCAAACAAGATAAAGCACTTTGCCAAAAGCCTGAATTTGAAAACCAAGACTGATAAGGTAGATGCGGTCATGATAGCCGAAATAGGTATTGAACGTGAGTTGGATGCCTGGCAGCCGATGTTGCCACAATACAAGATGATGAGAGATTTGAGCCGTGAACTGTTGTCTATAAAAAAAGAGAAGTCCAGGGCCATGTGCCAACTACATGCGATGAAACACTCTCATGAAAAGACGGACAGTGTAATTGAGATCAAACAAAAACAGATCGAATTTTATGAACAATCAATTCTTTTGATTGAATCTGAAATCGAGAAGATTGTTGAGGCAGACACCGATTTGAAGCAAAGGGTTGAAAAGATCAAAAAGGTCAAAGGGCTTGGCCTGATTACCATCATTATTGTACTTTGTGAGACCAACGGCTTTCTGCTTTTTAATAACATCAGACAAGTGGTCAGTTATGCCGGAATGGATATAGAGATGAAAGAGTCGGGCAATTTTAAGGGAAAGACTAAAATATCCAAAAGGGGCAATGCAAGGATCAGGCAATGCCTATTCATGCCAGCCTTGGCGGCCACAGTGCACAATGAAAAAATAAAAGAGCTTTATGAACGTATCAATGAACGAAACCCTAAAATAAAGAAAAAAGGCGTTGTTGCAGCAATGCGTAAACTGTTAATATTAATATTCGTTTTATGGAAGAAGAATGAAGAATATAATCCAGATCATCAGTGGCAAAGAAAAGATATTAAAATAGTAGGTGAAGGATGCTGATGATGCAATGTTGTTGGTAGCGGGAAATAACTTATAGCGAAGCGTTAAGAAAGTTATTCTCGCTATCAACAACAATAACATCTCTTGGAAGTAAAAAAAGCGGGTGCAATGACCCGCCGTAGATAGACTCCGGTCCAAAGAACCAATAAAGTCTTCTTTATGCCTCAAAGATAAAAAAATGAATTTTTATTTGGGAATAATCATAGTATCTAAGGGAATAAGGGACGCAATTTTTAAGCAAGTTACATAAGAGGTGAATAAGTTTGGGTTAGGTGGATATTTTGTACTAAGGACAATAATGTGATGAAATTTCAACCTTATTAACCTTAGTAGTTTGGTCGAACCCTCTCTCCCATCCAAACGTTATTCACCTTATTTGGGAGTGATTAGATGAAAGTGAGCAGGGAACAGTAATCAGTAAACAGTGGTGTACCATATTGAAATATTTTAAGGCGATGGATTGTATTAAGGCATACGGGGAAAGGGAAAACGGAGAGAAGCGGAGCTTTGATACTCCAGGGTTTGGGGCGGGGATTTACGGGAAGCTTCCGGGAATGCTGCGGGAGAGCGCGGAGCTTTTCGAGGAGGGACCGGGGAGAGATGTCTTTCTGACTGGGTCTCTGGCGGTGCTCAGCGGGTGTCTTCCCAATATCCGGGGGATCTATTTTGACGAGCCCTGCTCCCCTCACCTGTATGCCTTTATCACCGCACCGGCAGGATCGGGGAAAGGCAAGATGAAATGGGCGCGGTATTTTGGTCAAACGATCCATGAACATCTGACTGAAGCGTCCAAGTCAGCGCGCGAGGAGTACCGGCAAGAGATGGAAAGATACAACAATCTTGCCCCAAGGGACCGGTTGAATGAAAATAAACCCTGCGAACCCCTGCAAAAGATGTTTTTCATCCCGGCCAACAGCAGTTCGGCGGCTTTCATCCAGGCCCTTGCAGACAATGATTTCACGGGAGTGATCTTTGAGACCGAAGCCGACACCCTTGCCAATACTTTCAAGCAGGAGTGGGGAAATTTCAGTGATGTGTTGCGCAAGGCTTTTCACCATGAGAGCACCTCGCTTTTCCGGCGGAAGGATCAGGAGTTTATCGACATTAAGGAGCCGCACCTGGCCATTGCACTGTCGGGAACGCCGCGGCAGGTGCAAAACATGATGCCTGACACGGAGAATGGCCTTTTCAGCCGGTTTCTTTTCTATGCTTTCGAGGATGAGAGTGATTTTAAAAATCCCTTTGTTTCGCACCGCCGGGTTGATTACGTGAACTTTTTTGGCAGGCAGGGAGAGCGGGTCTATAAACTATACCAACAGTTAAACCGGCGGCGACGCCCGGTAAATTTCAGGCTGACACCGGAACAGGCAGGAACCCTTACGGAAAGGTTCAACGTTATGCTGAGACGCAGCAAGCTGCTGCTGGGAAGTGATCTTACTGCCAATATCAAACGGCTGGGACTAATCGCTTTCCGCATTGCCATGACGCTGTCGGCGCTACGGATACCCGATGAAAAGGAGATCCTATCGACAAGGGTCTGTAGTGAAGTTGATTTTACAACGGCCCTGGATATTACCGCCATACTTGAGAAACATGCGGCGGCGGTCTATCAAACGCTTTCCAATAAAAGCATGAAGGGGATGAGACAAAAATTTTTTGAAGCGCTTCCCGAAGAGTTTGACCGGAAGACCTTTTTGAAAATTGCCGGAGAACTGGGGATCGGGGATAAAAATGCAGAGAAATATATTGGATCGTTCAGAGATGGATTGGTGAGGAGGGAGGGGCACAAGTACTTCAAGTTAATGTCTGAACTATGATTCTTTTGATTGGTGTGATTATTATGATTAGAATAAAGGAACCGCCCTAAGACAGGATCTAAATCACCGAAAGAATAACCCTCACACACGAAATAAGGACAAACAATATTCCCCTCCGGACATGGAGAATCAAACTGTTTTTTTATAGAAATTTTAAAAAACACATCAGAAGGAGTGATTCTTTACTTCATCTTAAGACATACTACTCATTAGATTTTTGAAACCCGTTTGTCGAATTTAAAAGGTATCTCGCTGATGATTTTACATTGTAGTATTTCAGGATGAAGGGGGTTTAAGATGATATTGTATTCATCAGGGATAATGACCGTCGGTACTTTGAGGGCCAGGTATTCTTTATTGCGCAAAAAGGAGGTACCAAACTCAATTGTTTCTTTGGCAAAAGGGAAACTGTCCCATTCGGCTACTAAGATTTTTTGAGGAACAGAAAGAATCTCTATCCGGTCAGGTATTTCAATTTTGACCAGGAACAAATCACGGGGTAGATTTTCAAAACCTGCTACATGAACAATCTTTTCCCAGGCAGCAAGAGATGCATGTTCTGACGTATAAATAACGAAATTCCCTTTTTTGTGCCACCTCCCGGGGCCATACAATCCTCCCCTGCCGTCAAGGGCAATATATTCCTTTTTTGTTATCCTGTAAACAAACATCAGGCAGAGAATCCATATTCAATTGCGTTCAATTCATCTATTACCAGCTGTATCCCGGAAAATGTATCCAAGTAGGAGACTGGTTTTTCGCCACCCATTGCAGGATTGTCTGAATTGAGCCAATTATGAAATTTATTCTGGCTGCCAAAGATGTCAATCCCTGATTTGAAAAGCTTTGCAATGTACAAAGCCCTTTCCGAAGGGCCGGGTGCAATCAGCTGGGAGGATTCCTTTTCCTGGATAGACCGTGTGGAAATGCGGAGGTACGAACTTAGCTCTTTCAATGTTAACCCGGATTCCCGGGCGATTGACAAAAGCTTTGATTTTCGGATACCTTTTCTGGCACCGATCAAGAAATCTTTTTCTGAAATTTCCAGTGCACTCATAAGAAGAGAATTTATTCGCTCAAATATACGAAATATTTCCGTTTTGGTTAAAGAAAATTTGGTCATTGGTCATTGGGCCAATAAGTCATTTGTCGGGAAATGGATGCGAAATAAACTCCCTCAGGATTATGAAACATGTATTTTCGGCTCATTAAGTTTTATACTGGTAAAGTCAAGATAAGAAGAGAACCTGAAAGGTCGAACATTATAAGAGAATTCTTCGGATGCAAAAAGCACGGGTCACAGACCACGCAGTTAAAAAGCTGCGGTTTGCAAAATCGCAGCAGCGGCGTTTTTCGATTCTTTCCTTGTGATACAAACTTTTAACAAAATTCTACTTGCTGCAGTCAAAGGGGCAGAGCGGATCACAGATCACGCGGTTAAAAAGCTGCGGTTTGCAAAACCACAGCAGCCGCGCCTACCTTTTTGCAAATACCGAGGAGCAGGAGTTAGGATTGCAAATTCTCACATTAAAAGCCTACGATAGACAAGTCTTCACTGTCGTATAATCTCCTCCTTTATCCAATAGGCACTGTTAGAGAGCCTGTCAACAACAACTGCATTGTTTGTATGAACTTCTAACTGATGTGGAACTATCAACGTATCAGCCTTTGAAAACAACTCTTCCTGGCTAATATTATGCGGTATCTTACCATCAAAACTATATATCAGCTTCCCATTTTTAAAAGCAGGATCTATATCCCTAAATGAATCAAAAGATCCCTTTCCTAGACCAAAATATCCATAGCATAAAAAAGAGGTAATTGTTCTTTCTTTGAATACTAAATATTTCAATGGATCTCTAACACCTAAGATAAAAGTATCTTTAGGTGTTATTAAGTATAAATTATTAGTTGCGTATTCACCAGGCCCACCTGGCAAAAAATCAAAAATAAGTAAGACTTTCTTATCAGAATAATTAGTTAACCTTAATTGAATGGGGAAATCCCCAGCTGCAGGCCTACATATACTATCCACTTCAAGTTTTACTTCACCATCTTTTGCTTTAAGAAAAGTCGTAGGTCCAGGCTTGCAACAAACAATTGCTATAACAGTAAGAAGAAGATAAATGGATTTAAAATTAATTTCCATCGTGTATGTATTTATGATATAGATATATATGCCACTGCTTAAACATAGGGGTTGTTCCGTTCCACGTAGAATGTTGCATCTGGTAATTTATGACTTTAGAGTGTGTAAGAGTCCTATCTCCCCACCCATGATAGAAATGACCACCAGCCTCATGTACATAAGTATTTTGTAAATTTTCTACAGTTGGTTTAAATACATCACCATAACTTTCTTTATTTCCCCAATACCTTAAATTGTAAGTTACAATATCTCCTAATGTATTAGCAAAACTATTAAGGGTGTTTCCATCATTTGCGACCCCATAAACACGTGAACTATAACCAGAAAGTTCATTGTCATAAACAGATGAAACTGAGCCATTATGCAATGTAGAAGGTTTATAGCCGTTTATATCTGAAGTTTTACTTACTACATTGTTAATAATACTATTAATTTCTTGTACTTCTTTATCTACTCTTGTTGCCCCTCCTTCTCCTCTTGTGCCCCCATTTATTATGTGGTCTATTTTTTCGCCTAACGTTGGCCCAAGTTTCATAGCCTCACTATGTTCCATTGTTCCGTTTGTTATCTGATCCTTTTGGGTATTAGATAATTTACCATATTGATCTGCATTCATGGCTATTATCTCTCCTTTAAACCCTTCGATATCTGTTCCCATATACAGGCCATCAACATAGATAGGACTTGCTGATCTTCCATCAGGATCGATAAATCTTATTGGATCGTTAGCTGCGTAGTTGTATGGTGACATTCTCCGCCATTTCTCGGCCAGCGGGTCTATTGAGTGCCACCTAGCGATTTGAGGGTCGTAGAACCTTGCACCGTAATCATACCAGCTCAGTGATTTACTGTTTATAACATCCTCCTGGAATTCTTTCCCGTTATAACGGTACTTGTTATCCAGTCCACCGTTGTAAACGGCAATGTCCATACCAAACGGATAGTAATCGGTCTGCTGGACAACTGTTCCTCCTTGTCCTGAGGTATTGACCGCAAGCCTTGTATTGCCTAAATGGTCTTTCAGGTAGTAATTATAACTTCCGCCGGAAAGCCACATCCCTTCACTTGTTAAAATATAATTCAAAGAACTTCCGTTGTAGACAAAATTCCCTGCATAATAAGTGTAATTTCCTGCTGTCCCTATCTTGGCAAGTTTTGTCCCTGCGGCATCGTAAATATAGGTAATATATTGACCGCTTGTTCCTACATGCCAGGGGAGATTAAGATAATTGTAATCGATGTAGAACCGATGCCTGTTGAAATCCTGGATTCATAGTAAGTGGAAGAATAGCCACTAAAATAGGTTTGAAGAGTTGTTCTGCTGTCCGTCGGCTAAGCTATGATCAGAGGTTCGAGGAAGAAAAAACTGGCACGTTTTACAAAAACGCGCCAGCGAGGCGAATAGCACGGTATAAAACCCAAATAAATACCTTTATTGTCTATTTTTTGTTGAACTTTTAATAAAAATCATATTTTTTTCCCCAACTTTTTGACCAATGTTAAATAAAATTTCATATTCTTCAATTGTACTTGGTAATACATTCACATGTCGCGATGTGATATAGGGCATTAAGTGATTTTGCGAAAAGCTTAAACCTGCTTTAACTTTCGGAAAACTTATAATTATTAGTTTTGTTTGCATATCTGATATTGAATCTAAAATAATATGGTAACTTGGGATTAATTTCAATCTACCAAATAGATTGTAATATATTTTTGACACCTCTCCTGACGATTCCCAACTATTCCAATTTATAAAAAAGTGATTTCTATTTTCTTTTTCTGTAACATGAACAAGTTCTCTACCGATTGAATCATATCCTATCTGACAATCTAAACCATAAAATTTGGAATTAGAAAACGTCTCAATTAAAACTTTTCTAATTTCATTTGCAGATGATTTATAAACATAAGACATTGGATATAATTCGTCTACAGGTTTAATAAGAACAATATAACGACTTAAAAAAAGTGTTATTAATAACAAAATAAATAATAAAAAGTATTTTTTCATTGATGGGATTCTTTTTGTTCTTCATCCTCTTTTTCTTTTCTCTTTTTAAGTGAGCTATCTACCAATTTTCTCATATTTTTTATAGCTTCATTATATCTTTTTTCCCTTTCCTTTTTAGTTATATAACCATCCTTCCCGTCATGTTTATCAATTTTATCTGGATTTTCCAAGTCACCATGACGTGAAATAAATCCAACGTATTTTAAAGGACTTCCATCCTGATCACGATGAGCAGGACATGTTTCATCCATAAGTGTATGTAAAGCTTCTCCTAATTTTTCGAAATCACCCGTTTGAACATATGCTTCTACATTGTCATTTATCCAATTATCAGCCGCATCTTTAGCCTCTTTTAAAGTCATGCCCTCAGGTCTCATTCCATGAATATATTCCTTAGAATCAGATTGATTTCCTGGAAAACTACCCCCTTTAAAAGGACTGTCTGCATTATCACTCCCTAATTTCAATTGATTTAACTGGGCAATTGTAATTTTTTGTGAAAAATCGGTCTTTGGGCCGAACGCATTATCAAGTAATAAATGATGAACCTCTTTGCCCCACATACCTTCAGAATCAACAAAACGAATAGTATTATTAAATATGAAAGAATATGGACTCCATCTTCTATCCTTTTCTGTTAAAGGATCAATTACATGCCACCTGCCTATTTGTGGGTCATAAAACCTTGCCCCGTAATCATACTCATCCAAAGCTATTCCTGAAAGTACATCATCCTGTTTTTCTTTCCCATTGTAAAGGTACTTGTTGCTGCCTGCGGGATTTTGAGGCAGGTAGCTGCTTCCAAAAGGATAATATTCGGCAACCTGGGTTGTGGTTGTGCCTCCTCCGTTTGGCTGAAAGGCAACCCTTGTGTTTCCGAGGTGATCTTTCAGGTGATATTCATAGGTATAAGCACCGGAGGATTTATTTACAAGCCCTTCTTCAAAGAGGATATACTTCAGTGATTTATCGTAATTGTAAACCATACTTCCGGCGTAATATTGATAAGAATAGTCTTTCATGCGTTTTGCCAGTTTCTCTCCTGAGGCACTGTAAATGTCTGAACTGTGATTTTAATTTGATTAATTTGATTCACTTGATTATTTAATTCAAAATCAATGTCTTCTGGTAATCAGGCAGCCAGGGGTTCACTACTGATCTTTCAATAATTGTTCTTAGGTTTCTCTTCTATAACTAATTAATTTTAATAGAAAATGTTTTTCATTCCTTCCTGATAAAATTTCCTTTTGGATCGTACAGGTTTCTTTTCAAGAATTTGCCTTTCCTCGTATATTTTTCTATTTGTTTAATTTGACCTGTAGGGTAATAAAATTTGAGCTCTCCTTTTGGTCGTCCTTCCCTAAATAAACCTTCTATTCGTTTATTTCCATTTGCGTAATAGTCAGTTTGGAAACCATCACATCTCTCATTGCAACAACAGTATCCAATAAAACGAGGATGAGAAATTGCCTCAAGACAAGGGTAAATGGTCGTAAGCCTTAAAGTGTCACCATAATTTCCATGAGCTCTGATATGATATTTTTTCCCTAATTGAAAACTGTCAATCATTTCAATGGCATAAGATAAAACATAAGTGCCAGTATCTTTTAGAAAAAGAATTCCAGATGTATCATTTACAGAAAAGATCTCCTCCGATTTTTTTAATCCAAAAAAATTTATTTTTTTGACTTCTTTTGAACAAGGATTATAACTATTCAGGGTAAAAGAAATATCCTGAGAAAAACCCTGCAATGACAAGAGTAAAAAAAATGTTATCAAATTTATTCTTGCAAATCTGTCAATAAATAGTTTTTCCATTGTACCTAAATGCTTGTTTCATTATTTTTGAAAGACGCTGAAGTTCATACTGATTCATATCAGCAAGTTTCCTTCCTTGAAAACTAAAATTATTGATATCTGTAGGCCCTGTGGGGAGTCCTTTATATCTTTCTGGAAGACTATTAATACTTGTTACTCCTTGATTACTGCCGAATAATCCTTGCCGTGTAAAACCTGCTAATTCATCTGTTTTATCAAGAAGGAAACCCGGAGCAGTTGAATTTGAGATATCTCCTAAACTAATTTGCCCTCTTTCAAACTGATAGCTGTGTAAAAGTTCATGGGCAAAAAGGCCTAATCCAGCTCCCGAGGATATTGTAATGTCAACATTTTTTGTGCTGTTATTAAAAGATGTGTAAGCTATTTCTGTTCCAGGTTCATTCTGAGACGAGCTTTCGACAACATTATATACCTGATCAGAAGCTGCAAGTGTTGCGACTTCTCCTCTAACGCCTTCAAGCCGGGCATTTTCATTTTCAAGTCTTCCAATTTGCCTGTTCAAGGTTTTCTCTTGTCTTGCAGATAAACCCTTTGCATCAAGTTTTGCCTTTTTATCTGCAATTTTTGCATTATTACTTTCTTGTCTGCTATTAACTTGCGCAATCAATTCATTAACCCATTTCCAGGCATCATCTGTGAACTCCATCCCCGTCGGGTCAATATAACGCATTGGGTTGTCAGCGCAATAAGCATAAGGAGAAAGTCCATGATATTTCTCCGTCATTGGGTCAAGCATATTAAACCTTCCGATAACAGGATCATAATATCTTGCTTCATAATCGTACTCATCCAGTGCAGTTCCAGCAAGCACATCATCCTGCTTTTCTTTGCCGTTATAAAGGTACTTGTTACTTCCTGCAGGATTAAAAGGAAGATAGCTGCTTCCAAAAGGATAGTATTCTGCAACCTGCGTTATAGTTGTGCTTCCTCCGTTTGGCTGGAAGGCAACACGGGTGTTCCCAAGATGATCTTTCAGGTGATATTCATAGGTGAATGCCCCGGAGGATTTGTTGACAAGTCCTTCCTCAAAGAGAATAAACTTTAATGATTTATCATTGTTGTAAACCATATTCCCTGCATAATACTGATAAGAATAGTCTTTCATACGTTTTGCCAGTTTCTCTCCTGAGGCACTGTAAATATAGGAAATACTTTCAGAACCTTTGGTGATACTGTTGGGTAAATTTAAAACATTATATTCGATTGACATTCCACGCAGTCCGTCGGTTGTGGTATTGCCGTTCGGGTCATAGGCGTAAGATATTCCACTGTTGATGTTTGAAAGCTGGTTACCGCTGTAGTTATAGGTAAAATTATCCGAAGTATTCCCATTCTGATCTGTTCTTTGAAGAGCGGTTATATTGCCATTCCGGTCGTAATTGATCTCTTTTTCATCGTATTTGCTGTCACCCAGCCAATAGCCCGGATAATACTTGTGATACCCTTGATTGAGCCTGTTCAGCCCGTCGTAGCTGAATCCATACCCTTGTTTGCTCTTCTGGGTGGAGTTCCACACCATCCCTGAAATATTGCCATTATACTGCAAAGGATAACTGCTGTTTAATCCCGATTCTGATGATTCATAAAGCAATCTTTCTGCAAAAAGATCACTTGAAAGGTTATCAGGGTTGTTGATCGAGGCAAGCCAGCCCCTGATGTTATAAGTGTAATCAACATTCTGGAGATAATCATAAGGATAGGCCTTGTGAAGTTTTTTGGTGACAAGCTGACCAGTTTCATTGTAGACATTTTCAGCCACTGTTACCCTGCCGTTGACATCCCCTGCAATTTCCTGATCTGTATTGGTAAGCCTTCCCTGGGAGTCGTAGGCGAAGTATTTGTTCACCGTGGTGGAAGTACTGCCAAAGGATTGGTTGATTTTTGTCTGAAGTACCCTTCCGGTGAAGTCATACAGGGAGGAGACAACCTCGCTGTAGGTGGCATCTGTCGCGTAAAGGTCCCTCAGGCCCTGGATCACCCGGTATTTATTGTCATAGTAATTGGTGGAAACGAGCCATCTTACTGAGCTCCCGTCCAGCACTTTGGTCCTGGTTCCGGTTACCTGTCCCTTTACATCGTCAAAATAGTAGGAATTTCCTGTTCCATCACTGTAGTCGCTGATGTTGACCGAAGTGTTAAATGTCTTCACTCCCGGATACCAGTAAGAATCATAATAGGTAACGGTCAGGATATCGGATTCGGAGAGATTAAATTTATCCGCAAAGCTGTTTCCCTGGGTATAACCGATGCCTGTTGAAATTCTGGATTCACAATAAGTGGAAGAATAGCCATTAAAATAAGTTTGAAGGGTGGCTCTGCTGTCCCCCAAAGATACCAGGGCTGTCATCACGGGACGGTTCAACTCATCGTATTTTGTCGAGAGCCATTTCCCCTGGCTTCGCATATCGCCGTCCTGCGAGGCAACCAGCCTGTCCCTCTTGTCATAGACCATGAAAACCCAATCAGCGCCTGGAGAAAGATCATTTCTTTTTAGAATCCCTTCATCTTTTGTACAGAATGTTAAAGAACTTGTTCAACTCTCGTCCTCAACTTCAGGACACACCGTGCGGCAGCCAGGGCTCCGTTTTTCGATTCTTTCCTGGCAATACAAACTTTTAACAAAATTCCACTTGCGGCAGTCAAGAGGGACAGAGCGGATCACAGATCACGCGGTTAAAAAGCTGCGGTTTGCAAAACCGCAGCAGCCGCGCCTACCTTTTTTTGCAAATACCGAGGATCAGGGGCGCTAGCTTGGGATCTTTAATCATACCATAGCTAAATTTTTTTCCATTTTTTGGAAATCTTGTTTCCTATTATTTCACTTTGATTAGAATCAAAGTAAAGTAAAGGATAAGATTTAAAATATCCATTTTCAATTTTTGTAATCATACAAGTTACACCATAAAATGAGTCTCCTTGAGGTTGAAATTTTTTAATTAATTTAAATATTTCTAACAATGAATTTTCATTTGCCGTAGAAGTTTTAACAATAGGACTTGCACAATTAGAATCAAATAAATAGGCATCAGTATTATTTAAAATATATAATCTGTAATTACTACAATACCCATTTGAATATAATTCTATAAGATAAGTTATCTTATCCCTATTCAAAATAGCCGAATTATGCAGTTTTTCTGCAAGTCCATTAAGAGCCATAATTTTTAAAGATTTACAATGACTTTGGAAAAAATCTTTAGTCTTTGAATATTCTTTATTAAAATCTTCGTTTGAAAATTTACAAATTGAATCCATAGCAATATTACACGAATACTCCCATTCGTGTAATATTGAATAATTTTTATCTTTAGTTTGAGAAAAAACTAAATTAAAAAATGTTATTAAAAAAAAGATTATTAAGGATTTCATATCTGAAATAGATTAATTAGAATTATTAATAACAGCTTCCGGTAATTCAGTTGACGAAGCTTTTTCAACAGAAACAACTCTCATTTCTTTAATTCCTTGCTCTTTTCTTAATGTATTTTCTTCCTTTCTGGTTACTATTTCCTCATTTAACATTGGACCACCACCACCTCCAAATTCAGGATAGTAATTCGGCCCATTGGGATCACCATTCCCAGTTAAAACAGTACCGCTATCAGTATGAACAGAGTGTCTAATTTCATGACCTAAAACTATCTGTGATGGACTTACTAACATGCCGTTTGTCGTTATGACTTCTGCGGGTTTATTTGGATTGAAAGAAATTTCCGATCCTGCACCAATTCCATTAGATTTATTAGGGTTAATATTTCCACCTATGGCCACAGAAGAATTTACACCATTTGATTCTGAAAAGAAATGATTGTTATCTGATTTAACGAGTTGCCGAAGGGATTCTGTACCTAATTCTTTCCCTGCACGATTTCTTTCTTTTAAACCTATAACGCCTGATTTATCAATCTTTACTTTATCATTTGTTAATTTCTGTAATTCTCGTCTAAGTTCTCGTCTAAACGACTTATTATTATCCCTTACTGCTGCCCAATTTCCGTCAGGATCAATAAATCTCATGGGATTATCAAAACAATAATCATAAGGGCTCCATCTTCTTCCCTTCTCTGCTAAAGGATCCAAGGTATGCCACCTTCCAATTATCGGGTCATAAAACCTTGCCCCGTAATCATACTCATCCAGTGCAGACCCTGCAAGCACATCATCCTGTTTTTCCTTCCCGTTGTAAAGGTATTTGTTGCTTCCGGCAGGATTTTGAGGCAGGTAACTGCTCCCAAATGGATAATATTCTGCAACCTGCGTTGTTGTTGTGCTTCCTCCATTAGGTTGAAAGGCAACCCTTGTGTTTCCGAGATGGTCTTTCAGGTGGTATTCATAGGTGTAAGCTCCGGAGGAAATGGTCTGAACTGTGATTTTAATTTGATTTATTTGATTCACATGATTATTTTAATTCAAAATTAATCTTTTCTGTTAATCATACAAATCATAGTAATTCAGCTTAAAATCACGGTTCAGACTTGTACTTTTTATTGGTCAGTCTTTTAAATTTAAGGCTCATTTCTCCAAAGTTGATCAATAAACCGATTTCAAGATTCCAGGCCTCAAGATAATTTATGGCTTGGGCGAAATTTGTGTTTTCTAACTGGGAGATTGCTTTGAGTTCTAAAGCTATAACTTCTTCCACCAGAAAATCAACTCGTCTTGTGCCAATCGGAATATTTCGATAGAAAACAGGCATTTCGAATTCACGCTTAAAATTAATGCCGGACAATTCCATTTCAATTTCCAATGCTCTTTGATAAATTACTTCCTGAAATCCATTTCCCAAAGCTTTATGAACACGCATAGCACAAGCAATGATTTCAGCAGTGAGAGCTGAATATTTATATTCAGATTTAACAATATTTTCTGAACCATCATTCATCGGATATGCGATTTTTGCCTTTATAAATATAGACCATTCTATTAATTTTTCATAATCAAAAAAATCATAATGATCAAACTAAAATCACAGTTCAGACTTTGCTGGCTGCCCCTGCAGACCGCCAGCGAAGGATCGTTTCCTCTCAGAAATCCCTTCATCTTTTGTACAGCATGTTAAAGAACTTACTTGTCGTTTCACTTCAGGAAACACCCCGCGCTAGCCAGGGAGATTACCGTTAGTCATAACTGTAACAGACTGGACCAAAAATTCAGGATTCAATCCATTTTTTGTAATGTTAAAATTCTAATTATATTGCTCGAGTTCATTTTCAATATCATTTTTTAATTTTAGCGGTTCTACAATAATCCCCTTCCCTTGCGGAGTATAGAATACTCCAGCTTGTTTTTTATCTTCTATCATTCCTAAAAGCCATTTTCCCCTAAAATCAGAAAGAGGTATAGCTTTGGGAACATAGTCATCCCAACTCTCAACAGCACACACTTCAGCAAATTCTCTTTCCGGCCAAAAAGGAATAATTTCATTATTCTGAGAATCACCTAACACGGCCCAACCCTTATTAAATAATCCCCAAACTATTTCAAAATCAGCTATTTTTCTTATGAAATAAAAATATCTTTCTTCAGCTGATAAATTTAATATATTATTAATTTTTCCCCCCTTATTTTTAATATCCTTCATATTTGTGTTCTAATTTATGTAAATCTGTATCTTGTAATTTGGCATTTTTATAACTATATCCATCTTTTGCTCTTTGTCCTTTTGGATGCGCCAATACTTTACCTGGTCCTTTTGAGTTTCTTGAATTACCTGGATTTCTTATTGTAGATCTATTGCCATTTTCAATATGTCGTTGCTCATTTTTAATCCAACCTCTTTCAGAACTGCTGACCTTAGAATCATTAGCTAATTCTTTTAGCCTTTCTTGTTTTCCAGATCTTCCTATGCTTTTAAGATTGTCACTTGATTTTAATGCATCAATTTCTTTGTCAACGATCTTAGTTTCATCTATAATTTTATCAGTAGTTTTAGCTACATCTATAACTTTATCTGCGGTCTTAACCGCATCAGCAGTGTGAGCGGCCATTCTTACTCCTATTCCGGCACCTGTGACCCCAGGAATTACAATTGCTAAAGCATCTGCTGCAAGTGCTGCCTTGGTCGTGGCACTTACAGATCCCGTTTTTGCATATTGATAAGCAGCCTCTCCAACATCGTATAAAGTAAATGCAGCATCAAGTATTGTATCCCAAATCCTTCCATCCGGGTCAAGCCTTGATACAGGATTGTTACCCACATAACAGAACGGGGATTCCTCAAATCTTATTTCACCAAGCTCATCAGGAGTATGCCATCTTCCTATTGCTGGATCATAAAACCTTGCCCCATAATCATACCAGCTTAGCGATTTGCTGTTTATCACATCCTCCTGGAACTCTTTTCCATTATAACGGTACTTGTTATCAAGACCACCGTTGTAAACGGCAATGTCCATTCCAAAAGGATAATAATCCGTCTGTTGAACCACCGTTCCACCAGGCCCGGAGGTGTTGACCGCAAGCCTTGTGTTGCCCAGATGGTCTTTCAGGTAGTACTGGTAATTTCCACCGGGAAGCCACATACCCTCACCTGTCAGTATGTAATTCAAAGAACTTCCGCTGTAAACAAAACTCCCGGCATACCAGGTGTAATTTCCTGCTGTTCCTATCTTGGCAAGTTTTGTCCCTGCGGCATCGTAAATATAGGTAATATACTGACTGGTTGTACCTACATGCCAGGGTAGATTAAGATAATTGTAATCGATGTAGTTATATCCCTTGTTGTCATCCCTGTTCAGGTTACCATTCTGGTCGTAACCATACTCGTTTGATTGCTGGACATTTTCTGAAAATCCGTAGCCCCCCGAGGAATCATCCACCCTGTCCAACATGTTGCTGAATTCACTGTTCTTGTAATAGTAGGTAAGGTTATCGATCAGCCCGGTGCCTTTTTTGTACCTGGAAAGGGTTTTAATATTCCCGTTCAGGTCATAGGTCAGACTTTCGTTGTTGGCCCCGGCATTGGTTGAAAAATAAGTTCCTTCGCCGTAAGCTGCGCTTGTTAACCGATTTAGACCATCATAAGAATACCCGTATCCCTGTTTATCGGCAGGTGAAAGAGCCTGGCTGTTTTCAGGGGTGTTCCATGCCATTGCAGAGATATTACCGTTGTACTGCGGATTTACAGATATTCCGGGAGGAACAATGTTGTAGTAAAGGCCAAGGTTGAACTTTTCGGTACTGGAGGAAGAAGGATTGCTTTCGGGATTATTGATCTTTTCCAGCCAGGCACAGATAAGCTATGATCAGAGCTTTGCTGAAGAAGAAACTGGCACGTTTTTACAAAAACGCACCAGTTTCGGGGACAATTAAGTTATTTCAAATATTTATCCAAAATAGACACCAATTTTTTAGGCAAAATATATGCAGTACTATCTCTGCAAATACCTCCCTTACTTAACCCGTAAATTGAAATCTTACCATTAATAAACAATTCCATTTTAACTCTAACGTCCGGTAAGTAATTTGAAGTATCAACTTTTAAGTTACGAAGAATTGCGGTAATTGAATCTAAATCATCCTTATTATTCAAAATAATAATTTTCTCTTGACTCTTAAATGCCTGATCGAAATTATCACAGCTTACATGAGCAATGGTCAAAATATCCCAATCTACGCATTTGATTTTCAATGAACATGGCACTTGCGCTTTGCAATTACAAAGCATTAATGCAAAAAGTATAAATATGATTATTTTCATAGCTTGATTTTAATTTTTACCTGGTTCTTTTTCTTTCTTTTTGGCAGGAGCCTTTGCTGTTATAGTTACTTCAGGTAACGAGGTTTTTATCTCCGTTGATGTAGGGCTAACTGCATCGAAAGAATAGCCACCATGATCTGTCCTTGTAACTTCACCATCTTTAATTTCACCATTTTTCTCGGCAGTATCTTGTTCAGATCCTTCTATCACACGTCTTTCCTCTTTTCTATCATATTGTTCATCTTTCCCAGTTATAGGATCATTGTCTTTTTTAAATTGCTCAGGATGTTTATCTTTTTGATTTGCATGATCAGCTTCATGATTTAAGATGGTTGCCGGAGACAATGCCTTATTATTTGTCGTTTGTAATCCCTGTGTGGGGTTCCAATTTATGGTATTGTTTTTAGGAGAAAAATTAGATCCTCCACTTGTTTGAGAAATTGTATATACTTGATCCGATTTTTGTAAAGAGGCTAATAATCCGCCAGCACGATTTTTATTCAAAAAATTTACAGCTTCTGCAAATTGCTTTTTAAATGTTGGATCTGCATCTGGTGCAAAAACTATTTTTCTCCCATCAGGATCAATAAACCTCATTGGATTGTCAACACAATAACTGTATGGACTCCATCTACGGTATTGTTCCGCCATTGGATCGACAACATGCCAACGTCCAATAGTCGGATCATAGAACCTTGCACCGTAATCATACTCATCCAATGCAGTACTGCTTAGCACATCATCCTGTTTTTCCTTCCCATTGTAAAGGTATTTGTTGCTGCCAGCAGGGTTTTGAGGTAGATAACTACTTCCAAAGGGGTAATATTCAGCCACCTGCGTAGTGGTGGTGCTTCCTCCGTTTGGCTGAAAGGCAACCCTTGTATTTCCGAGGTGATCTTTCAGGTGATACTCATAAGTGTAAGCACCGGAAGATTTATTGACAAGTCCTTCTTCGAATAAAATATACTTCAGTGATTTATCACTGTTATATACCATGTTTCCGGCATAATACTGATAAGAATAGTCTTTCATACGTTTTGCCAGTTTCTCTCCTGAGGCACTGTAAATATAGGAAATACTTTCCGAACCTTTGGTGATACTACCCGGTAAATTTAAAAGATTGTACCCGATTGCCATTCCACGCAGTCCGTCGGTTGTGGTGTTGCCGTTCGGGTCATAGGCATAAGATGTTCCACTGTTGATGTTTGAAAGCTGGTTACCGCTGTAGTTATAGGTAAAATTATCCGAAGTATTCCCATTCTGGTCTGTTCTTTGGAGAGCGGTTATATTGCCATTCCGGTCGTAACTGATCTCTTTTTCATCGTATTTGCTGTCACCCAGCCAATAGCCCGGATAATACTTATGATACCCTTGATTGAGTCTGTTCAGCCCGTCATAGCTGAATCCATAACCTTGTTTGCTCTTTTGGGTGGAATTCCAGACCATCCCTGAAATGTTGCCGTTATACTGCAAAGGATAACTGCTGTTTAATCCCGATTCAGATGATTCATAAAGCAATCTTTCACCAAACAAGTCGCCGGAAAGGTTATCCGGGTTATTGATCGAGGTGAGCCAGCCCCTGATATTGTAAGTGTAATCAACATTCTGGAGGTAATCATAAGGATAGGCCTTGTGAAGTTTTTTGGTGACAAGCTGACCGATCTCATTGTACACGTTTTCGGCCACGGTTACCCTGCCATTACTGTCCCCTGCAATTTCCTGATCTGTTTTGGTAAGCCTTCCCTGGGAGTCGTAGGCGAAGTATTTGTCCACCGTAGTGGAGGTGCTGCCAAAGGATTGGTTGATTTTTGTCTGAAGTACCCTTCCGGTAAAGTCATACAGGGAAGAGACAACCTCGCTGTAGGTGGCATCGGCTGAGTAAAGATCCCTCAGGCCCTGGATCACCCGGTATTTATTGTCATAGTAGTTGGTGGAAACGAGCCACCTTACCGAGCTTCCGTCCAGCACTTTGGTACGGATTCCGGTCACCTGTCCCTTGACATCGTCAAAATAATTGGAATTTCCTGTTCCATCGCTGTACCCGCTGATGTTGACCGAGGTGTCAAATGTCTTTACTCCCGGGTACCCGTAGGAATCATAGTAGGTAACGGTCAGAATATCGGATTCGGAGAGATTAAATTTATCGGCAAAGCTGTTTCCCTGGGTATAACCGATACCTGTTGAAATTCTGGATTCATAGTAAGTGGAAGAATAACCATTGAAATAAGTTTGAAGGGTTGTTCTGCTGTCTGCCAGAGATACCAGGGCTGTCATCACAGGACGGTTTAACTCGTCGTATTTTGTCGAGAGCCATTTCCCCTGGCTTCGCATATTGCCATCCTGCGAGGCCACCAGCCTGTCCCTCTTGTCATAGACCATGTAAACCCAATCGGCACCGGGAAGTTTTTTCTCCACCATTCGTTTGCGCTCGTCGTATTTGTATTGATAGCAAAGATCATTAAGTTCGTTACCCGTTATGGCATTGTCTTCTATAGCCTTTGGGGTAAGGACAAAACGAAGGAGGTCAAAATCGTCGTAGACGTAATAGGTGGAGAGGGTTTCTGAGCCGTTCTTTGATCTTTTCAGCACCACTTTACCCTGGAGGTCTTTAAATTCTTCGGTGCGGTTGATGTTATCCGAGCTGTTGTTATTCTCGTCCCAGGTGATGGTTTTATAAAGGGTCGAGGCATCGTATGAGCCGTCATCGGTAAGGACATCACTGGCAACTTTCCAGCGTTTTACCTCACCGGCGGTGTTGGCAGTGTAATCAAATTTCACGGAGTGGTCTGCTGAAGGAGTGGCGTTTGGTTGCCAGGCAGCCCCGGGGGCTCCTTGCTTGAGCACACGGTTCAGCGGTGAGGCTTCAAATTCTGTTGTGGAAAAAGGACTTGGATCATGAGCCACGCTGTTATTCTGGTTATTGTAAAATTGGTAATGATCACAATTAGACGAATAAGTTTGATCAAGAGCATTTGATTTAAAAGCTCCGTTCCCAGCTGCAGTTGTAGCATAGGGCAGGTATTTTTTAGTCTCCCGGTCGAAAATATCATACGACACCGGGGTGACAATATCCTGGGAGCCAGGCGAGGCTTGCCAGGAGACCGTCTGGGAGGGTCTGCCCAGGTCGTCGAAATACTGGACGGATTCGATCATAGGACCGGCATCTCCTGTAATGGTCTGAGGGATCAGGGTATGAATGTAGTTCCTGTTCAGGGAGGCCTGGGCCCTTGGGGTGAGGTCCTGCGCGAACAGGGGGTAGTTCACTGAGAGGCCGATCATGGCCATCCCTGTGGTTATTATCTGTAAAACTTTTTTCATATCGATGGGGTTGATTTAATTACGAATTAGGAATTACGAATCAGAACACGGATGACGCAGATGATACAGATGACCACGGAATTAATGGTTTGTGATTAGTGATAAACCACAATTCTGAGTTCGTAAACTGAAGTCCACAGGTCATCTTCGATGAAACAAGATTGTCACAGATCATCCAAATTCTCAGGTAATGGAATTGATTTTTCATTTCTCATTAATTAATTACCGTAATGGTATTTATAATGTCTGGTAACCTTACTCTCGTTGTCCAGTGTTGTCTTGAGCCTTCCTAAGGGATCGTACTCATAGTAAGTGGTCACCCCGTTAGGATCGGTCTGGGAGGTCATGCCTACAAGAGGGATATAGGTGAAGGTGGTAACCATTGCCCCGGCAGGCACATTGTTCCGGATATTATCATTCAGTGTTTTTAAATTGCTGCGAACAGTCGCATCAGTTAAATCAGTATAATTCTGCAATTGATTGAGATAATTCATCAATGTTGAATTAGATGAAACTGCCGGATAAGATAAATTGTCAAATTTAGCGACAGGGTAAGTTTGGTCGTACCCCCAAATATAGGTTTGGTGTACATCATTATTTTTAGATACATCTGCCGGATTACCATACTCATCATAGTTATGATACAGAATCCGGTCTTCCAGGGGATTATCCAGGGTAGATGTTTGTATCTTTTGCAACGCTACCAGGCTGTTATTGGAAAGCCAGCTGTTGCTGTAAACATTCTTCACACTTTCTTTTAACACGTCATTAACATAGGTCTGTTTGTTTATCAAACTATTTAACCGCCCCTGATTTGCTAAAACCGGGCAATCAGTATTTGAATATCCATATAAGGTATTGATGGTTTCACCACTGCTTTTCATGGTCGTGACTTTCTTTGCAAGCAATAGATTCTCATCATATTCAAAAAGCGATGTTTCAGTAACACAACCACCATCGGAATATGTTTTTACAACGGTAGTATCCATAATTACATAACCGGTACGGTCCCAGCCGTCTATTGTAGGAGTGAAAAAATCAGGTACACCCGAAGTCGTCCGGATATAATTAAACAGGGCCATATTTTTTGTAGCATTTGTCAAATAGTCGAAATGGCGTGTACTCAAAAAAACATCGGCACAGCCGGGAATGTATTTATAAGTATTTGTAACGGACCGCACCGGATCGAAAACTATAACACCGCCATTATCCCTTGCCTTGTAATCTGTTTTTGAAACAAGGTGGCCATAAGCCCATTCTGCTGGTGGATTATAAATACCATAATGTCCAAAAGTGCCAAAGAGAAAATTGCCGGCTTCAGTATTGTATTTGTAAACTGTTTTACCGGTATTGGCACCTCCTTCTTCCCGGTATTCTGTCACCACGTCGTAATAAACCGGACAGTTATAGGAAAACGGGATATTACCGGCTGTATTGGGATGAAACTGCAGGACTTTGCTTTGTTTTAGCTTTTCATATTGGTATTCGTATTTAGGATCGCTGGTTGCATTAAAAGCAAAATGAAACTCTCCCCAGGACATGCGGACATCGTCGTCAAATCTGCTGCTGTAATCAACTCCACCAGATCCGGTGTAATTTTCATTTTTTAATTCCAGAAGCGTGTAGTGCTCAGCCTTACTAAAGTAGTTTTTCAATAAGTAGGCTGGAGATGCATTCGACGGATCATCGATTCCATTGAAAGACAAAGGGACAGCAAAAGTGTTACATTCAAAGGTGACCGCTGGATTATTTATCACTTCGTAATTATTATTGACATAATTTTTCAGGAAACCACAACCAAGTTCATCCCTACCGTATTTAAAAATTCTTTTTTTCAGCAGCTTATAATCTTCCATACTGGCGATTTCTTTAATTCGCACTCCTCCTACACCCAGAGCTTCATCCGGGGTATACACCAAGTTCGGCTGCCATTGAAAGTTGTCGGACAATCCTGTCGGATATTTTATTCCTGTTAACATTCCCGCGAAATGATCTCCGTAAATTACATTGTTCGCGGAAGGAGGTAATTCCGGATTTGAAGCGCTACAGTAATCCATTATTCCCTGGTAAGTTTTACCAAAAACGAACTTTTGCCCGCAAAAAACATCATCCGATGGATAAATACTCATATCGCCCAATATCAAATGTCCCGCCACAGTAGGATTAGAGTCGCTATATTCACCAAAAGTTGTCTCAGCCTTAGTATAATTGGCAAATCCAACTTTATTGTTGTAACTGAACTTATAACTCAGATTGACTAGAGTGTCCTGGTCTGTCGAAATACTGATTGAGTCGAGATAAGAGGTGGTTCCATCTAAATACGCTGAATAACCATGATCGTTTAAGTCATCCGTACCCGTACCTGTATTACACGAAGTTGACTGATAAAAGTTGATTTTTTTATTAAATAAATAATTGTTCAATATATCAATGGTTCTTAATTGACTACCGGAATAACCGTAATGTATGCTGCCATTCGTGAAATAAATATCCTTTAATCTTAATCTCTCCTGTTTCCTGACAATTACAGGTGATTGTAAATTATCATCCTCCACCACCAGGTTGTCGGGTTGCCAGTTTCCAAAAACCGGAACAACAATCGAGCTTCCCGAACCTGTGCAATGGCGCGTGTAATAGATCGGACTATTGTAGATGGAGTATTGATTGTAGTTACAATAATTGAAAAATTGGCTGCTATAATAGGTGCTGGGGCAAATTACCGTTTGATGTAAATCGTCAGTAAAGATAGCACTGGTAATTCCGTAATTTTCGGGTGAAGAGGCAGCAATGGCTTCCAGAATTTCCTCCGGCGTTGTTTCATGGTTCGTGACGTAGTATGCATTGAAATAAGTCGAGTTGTAGAATAATTCAATGTAATCCTGCCCGCTAAATGAATAGGTAGATCCCTGTGGTTCATAAAAGAAATGAAGCGTCTCTTTTTTATCCGCAGTAATTATTTCAGAGCACTTCCAACTGCTGATGTAGCCGCTTTCCATGTTCGCGTAGTCTTGTGAAAAGCCGCTTAGTCCCAAATGTCCGGTATTAACTTCGGTATCGTCGCCCCGGTAGATATATTCTGTTCCGTCTAAATCCGTGATTTTAAAACCTACGGTTGGCACGACAGACAAAAGCTCTATTCTGACCCCGGTATAGGGAACCTGTACGATAGTAATCGGAGTGCCTTCCGTTTTCTGGAAATAAAATTTACCGGATTTTCCGCTTAGTAATGAATAATAAAAGCAATCCGGCTCAATGTCGATGTTTCCACGGTAATTTTCATGCAGCGCCTTAAGATATGCGAAACGATCATAGGTCTCGCCAGTATATCCCTGTTCGTCTAACTTATAAAAACCATAATTCACACGTCCTTCATCCTGGTAATAATAACCAAACTGTGCTCCGTCTCCGGATCCACTCCTCTTGAAATCATCAAGTCCCTTGACCACCCGTGATATTTGGATATCGGTACTCAGAGACCAACCAAGTCCAGCAACATCAGCTTTTTCATTGGCTTTAAACCCCCCCGGTCGATAACTTATGGAAACAGGCAACTCGATATTTTTAATATTGATCGTGTGAAACGGGATACTGATATCCGGTAAACCGTTGCAATAATTGATTGGATAATCAACTTTTTGGATTAAGGCTGCCGCTTCCGGAGTGTTGGGTAAAAGGTTGGGCATTTCCTGTGCTGTGGTGTCAAGGGTAACTGCACTCCCGAGAAGTATTAATAAAACAATTAGATATTTTTTCATGTTTAGTGAATTTTTTAAAATAAACATTTTCAAAATGAAAGAAGATAGATCGATTTAATTAGTGCTCCGATGAGAACATTTGTTCTTGATAATAATTTGGTTTTTTTCATAGGAACTTCTTTTGTTGAATTAATTAATCAATGAATTTTATATCTTAAAAATCACGGCGTGATATACTTCTTTCTTTAATGTATTCACGTCTAAATTAATCAGCGGATCAATCCAAAAATAAAAATGACCAAAAATGTAGGGAACGTCCGAAAAACAGGGGTGAACGTCCAAAAAAGCGGGGTAAACGTCCATTTTGCATTTTCGTTTTTCAATGTTTATTAAACATAAAAAGAAGCAAAAACGCGTGGAAATCGATAAAATATTAAAGACTATTAAAGCAGGACAAAAAAATTAAAGCAGTTTGCTTTTTACAATTTTTAATTTATCATAAGGATGGGTCTCCAAAACAATTTTATTCCTTGATTCATTTGTTCCATTATTCTGGATAATCTCTCCAACTATTTTGACCTTTTTTACCGGAATCGGAATTTGTTCACCCGTAATAAGTATCAGTTTGTAGTTCTTTTTATCAAGCCCTTTTATATACATTCTATTAACAAGGTATGATTTGTGGCAATGAATAAAAGGCAGTCCTAATTCAGCCTCATAAACTGAGAGTGTTTTGCGGACGAGCGGTTCTGAACCATCTTTTAAATGTATCCTGCAATAGTTGTCATCCCCTTCAATATAAATGATCTCCCATAAATAAGGGAAACGTTCCACCCCATTTGATTCGAGAACTTTTATTCGTTGCTGTTGTTGTTCCGTTATTTGTGCTTCCATAGGTACTATTTTTTAAATGGCCGTAAATAATATTTAACCATGGGCGTAAACCAAGGTCATGAGACGCACAGCCGTGCGTCTCTACATCATTGCATTTCCAATTTTAAACATCGGCAGGTACATGGCTACCAGAATAACAGCCACCAACCCACCTACGAGGATGATCAAAATCGGTTCGAGCATGGCATTCATCATCGTGGTTCGCTGATCCGCTTCACCGGAATATTGCTCGTACAGTTTTTTAAAAATCACATCCAGTTTATTGGTTTCCTCCCCGACTTTAATCAGGGATATCATTCGCTGGTCAAAGAGGGGCCTGGTGGCCATCGCTTCATTGAGCATCTTCCCCCGGTAAATCTCATCGCAGACCTCTTTCAGTGCGTTTTCAAGCGGCAGGTATCCCACCATTTTCCCGACAAGGTCAAGGGAGACGATCAGCGGGGTATGAGCCGTCACCATGAGAGCCATCGATTGACAAAAGCGGGCCAGGTAAATCTTTTCAAGCAATGTTCCAAACAATGGGATATGAATGATCTTTTCACTCAGCCATTGACGGATATTTTTTATTTTCTGAAGGATATAAATCACGTAACCCGATCCCGCTAACAGGATCAGCAACATCCACCAGAAGTGCCTGAACCCGTTGGAGACTTTTAAAATAAAGAGTGTCAGTGCAGGAAGATCGGTATTAAACCGCTTAAACGCATCGGCAAAAAGCGGGACGATAAAATTCATCATAAATCCCACTACTATGATTACCGTAACCAGGATGACAGAAGGATAGGCAAACATGTTGACCATCTGTTTCTGTTGCTTTATCTTCCTTTGATAGTAATTCGCCAGTTCCGAAAGCACCTCCTGAAGCTGGCCGCTTTCTTCCCCGATTTGTATGCTGTAATATTCGTAGGCAGAAAAATCGGGAAATTCACGCAGAGCATCCGAGAATGAGCTTCCTTTGATTAGTTTTTCTCCGATGCCGGCAAACAGAGTTTTTACCGGCTCTGAGGTTTGTTGGCCGGTGAAGATCCCGATCGACTGTTTCAAATCCAGGCCGGACTGAAGCAGCAGGAATACCCCGGAATAAAACTCTTCCTTTTTTGCATCGCGGAGTTTTTTATAGCTGCCGAGGGGGTGTAAAACCGCCGACAGGCTTCCCATAGAGCCACCGACGGGGTGTGAAACCGCCGTCGGGGCAGTAGAGCCGCTGAGGGGGTGTGAAACCGCCGTCGGGGTCGGGGTCGGGGTAATGTTTGACAATTTAATTCCCATATTCCTGAGCCTCCCAAATTTTATAATCCGGATATTGCTTAAAAAAGGTCATCCGGTAGGATTGTAATTCATCTCGGAGATTAAATGAAATCGATTCTAAAAGCGAATCATTTCCATTTGCGCCCTGACGCTGAATGTCGCCTGGCGAGAACCTGAAAGTGTCTCTCGATTCCTGAGCTTCCCGGATGATAAAAGAATCATTGAATTGGTACCTGATGGAAGTCTCTTTTTTCTTCATGTAAAGTTCCCCATCCCATCCGATCTTTTCAGAATCCCTGAAATCACTCTCCATCACATCACGAAAGAAGTATACGTTCCTGTCTTTTATGGCATTGTCTCTCACTTTTGCCACCAGACGATGAAAATTCAAGATGGCCGTAAACCCCATTAAAACCAGAATGGCCGTCAGGGCCATAACCACCAGCTGTTCCATCAGGGTAAAGCCTTTCAGGTTACGAAACCACAGATTGGTTAAATAGAAATAAGATGGTCCCTTTAATTTTTTCATTCTTTAATTCTTAGTTATGCCACCAAAACACCAAATTTTCACCAAAAACATCGTTTGAGACGTGATAAATCATTGAAGACGCGATGAATCATTGAAGACGCGATAAATCGTTTGAGACGCGATAAATCGCGTCTCTACGGAGACGACATTATTAGTTTTCGTGAATAGATCATCTTACCTGTTGATTTTAGATTTGCTGAATATGTCACTACCTGGAGACTGTCTTGCCCCGGATATTGATCTACCGTTTTTGTCAGCCTGAAATCGCAATTGTCACACGAATCCTTAAACATCGTCTGATCACCAGGAAACTTCGTGTCATTGGTCTTATTTTGAGTGATTCGCTTATTCTTTAAATCTGAAGTGATCAATTCATCCAGAGCATTCGTGGCCTGATGTTTGACGTACAGATTAGAATAATCCATCGTTTGGGTAAAAACAGTTACCACCATGGCTGTGGCAAGGGAGATAAGAAATACACCGGTTACCACTTCCACTATGGCGCTTCCGCTCATCGATTTTATTTGTTTTAAAGGCATTGTTTGATGAATTTTAATTGATGGGGTCCCTCTGCGGTAACAAAAGAACCGAATTTAGCCTGAACGCTTCGCGAATCGATCACGGCGTCTTTCAGGAAATTTTCATAATAAGCCCTTGGAGTATCGAGGTAAAAGCTGTTGCAGTACATATTTCCGTATACCTCCCCGTTAAAGCAAACTTCCCCCTCCACGTAAATCATCCCTGCAAGTTTGTTTCCTTCGGTCATTTCCAACCGGTTGGCACCTTTAACATCATCTTCGGAGTTAATGAGTATCCCGCCAATTACCGAACTGCCCTGACCAAGTGTGATCTTGCAGGGGGTATGCCTGGCCAGACAAACGGCAAAAGAGGGGTATCTGAGCGTACAATGGCTGCCTATTGAAATATTGTTCCTTGCATACAGCTGGAAAGCGCCCTTGACCTCATCAGACAGGATAATGGTCTTTGCATAAACCAGCACATCCTGTAACCGGGCGGATGAGTCGATGAGCAGGGTATCCTCTGCAACAACAATAATATTCCCGGAAAGGTCCATGTTTTGGAGACTCAATTTTTTTCCGCCATCCAATACAAGAGTTTCTTCCCGGAAAGAATTTCTGATAACCGGATTTCTGCCTAAAATATTCACCTTGACAATGCTGTCGTCCTTGCGATATTTTTTATCAAGGTATCCTGACCAATCCCGAAGAAGATCAGGTGACAGCCCCGGCAATGATTTTCCGCTCTGGTAAATCTTTCCATCAATCATTCTTTTGCCGGTAAAGGTGCCTCCATCCATTTCCCCGGCCCTGATTCCAAGGGCCGGGAGGCTGCAATCTCCCTTGATCGTGCATTTCCCTACCAAAGAGAGAAATTTATTCCGGTCTGAAAGATAGAGTGCATCGGGTTTTTTCATCAATTCCGAATACAGGGAAGCCCTTTGAAGGAGAAGGCTCCTCCATTGAGCTGAGGTGTTGATCAATCTAAGGAGTCCCCACTTTTTGACCTCGATCTTTACAAGGCTGCTATCCCCATACAGGTCTATTTCTTTTGTTTCCCCCGGGTTTACGAGTCCCGGTTTTGCCATTAATAATTCAGATGCTGAATCGAGGTCGTCATTCAGCGTCCTGTTTTTTGAAAACAATACTTCCTCCCTGAACCATAACCTGTTCAGCAAGATAAAACCCATGGCTATCATGCTCAGCAACAGGGTTACAACCACCGCATAATAAAGCGCTCCGCCCCGAAGTTGATTTTTAAATAAACCCTTCATCTGATTATAATTTGTTTTCTCATGGCTATTTCATGGGTTTGACTTTCTTGTTTCTTTAACGTTCCCTCCTGTGTTTTTTTATTTTTGACCATTGGGGAGTGTTGTCTTTTTGACCTTCCTGTGTCGTTTTATTCTTTGGTCTAACTGCAAATAAGTTATGAACCCGTTTTTTGATCCGGCTTATCATATCCTTCTTTTTCTTCTTTTGGACGGGGGTGACTTCCTTCTTGGAATTCAAATTTTTGGGCTTGCCTTTCAGAATTCCTTTCCGGTATATTTCCAATCGTTCCGGTTTTCCCTCTTTATAGATCACTTTCTCTCCATGAAGCACCCCTTTCCGGTATTCACCGGTTTCGGTCAAGGTGCCTTCCTCTGATAAATTTTTCCACAACCCTGTCTTAAGTCCTTTTCTGAAAACACCCGATTCCAGGATGTTATCTTTCATATCATACCGGCTAAATCTTCCGTTAAGTGGTTTCCCTTCCAGTTCACCTTGTTTGCAAAAAAGACCATTGAGGTAATATCCCCAATAATAACGGTCAGGCTTTAGTGAAATCCTTACCTTTCCTGTTAATACTCCCGCCCGTACCGTGGTTCCATTTCCGGCGCTTACAATAACCTCGTATTCCCTGCCCCTGTTTTTTCTGTCCATTCCATATCCACCCATCCAGATAAGGAACAGGAATAAAAGAATGGTAATTTTGTTTATGCGCATCATTTTTTTTATTTATGATCCATTTATTGTTATTTCCCAAATCTTCTTATCCATTTTCTTTGATCCTGGTATACGATCAAAATGGAATCTCTTGTCATCGCTCCAATCTTTATGTCGGCATACATTTCACCCGGTTTCACCAAAAGATCCGAACTCTTAACCTTAAGCAATCCCGTGCTCTCCTGCTTTGTCTTGCTGGTCATCATCCCCCGGTATTCAATCAATGGCCAGTTAATAATCCTGGGAGGGAGGGGTTCTTTAACGGTAACATTAGAGGATGGATGGCTTCTTTTCAAAAACGGATCGGGATAATCAAGAGACAGCGTGTACACAGTGTCATTCCCCTCCTCACGGATGTTTGTTGTCGTTAAAGATTTGAAGCCTGTTGTTTTACTGCCGCTGTTAAATCCTGAATAAATCCTGAAAATTACCACCCCCCAGATAAGGGTGACCAGGATTATTAATAACGAGGTTGTTTTTTTGTTTTTATTCGTTTTCATGGATCTTAAATAGATTAAGGATTCAGATGGATTGAACCCCGCTCAATTGAGCGTAAATTTCCACGCTTCGCTCATCGTTCCTGCGTTGCCCGCTTTATCCACAGACCTGACATCCCAATAGTATTCCCCCTTGTTGGTTAAACTGATTTCCGCGGCACCATTTCCCGAGGCAACGGATTTAACAAGTTTTTTAAGGCTTTTGTCCGAAAAAATTTTAATGCGGTGTAAAAATCCACGTTCTAAGAACGTGGTCAGAGACGTTTTACGGGTTTGCCTATAAATCGGCTCATTGTAACTTTCCAAAGTTGTCCCCACAACAAAGAAAGGATAAAACAATGAGTCGATTTAAGAAAATGTCCCATGCCATATGGCACTGTACATACCATATTGTTTGGACACCCAAATATAGGTATAGAATTCTAAAAGAAGAAGTACGCGAAGAAGTTGAACATTGTATCAGGATGTTTGCAGAGCAAAAGGGATGTACGATAAACGAGCTGAATGTACAGTCTGACCACGTTCATTTGTTGATCATGGTACCTCCCAAGGAATCAATCTCAGGCATTGTAGGTACATTAAAAGGACGGACCGCCATTCGGGTGTTCAACAAATTCAAGAGTTTGAAGAACCGCCCCTATTGGGGCAATCATTTCTGGTCAAAAGGGTATTGTGTCGATACTGTTGGACTTGATGAAGAAATGATAAGGAAATATGTGAAATACCAAGAAGATCAAGAAAAAAGAGAAGAAAAAAAATGATCAAAAACACGGGGACGACCCGTTGCCTTCTTAGAGGGCAACGGCATTTTTACCCCTTCGAGGGGTTAACACAAAGCCCCTTCCTCTGGATGGGGATTTTTACTTCAAAAGAGTAAACAAAATTCAGGACGGGTCATTTATTGTCTGCTAAACCATTAGTGTCAATTTGTCCTCAATTGGTGGAAATTCGTTATTTCTGGAATTCGTTACTTTTTGAGTTTATCGCCGAAGACTTTTTTGAATTTTTCCAATTTGGGTGTGATGACCAGCCTGCAATAAGATTGATCGGAATTGTGTTCGTAATATTCCTGGTGATAATCCTCTGCTGGATAGAATTTATCAAATTTTACAATATCGGTGACGATGGGTTTGTCCCAGATTTTTTCTTTTTCCAGCTTCTCTTTGTATTCTTCGGCTTGTTTCTTCTGGTCTTCATCCAGGTAGAAGATCACAGAACGATATTGAGTTCCGACATCTCCACCCTGGCGGTTTAAGGTTGTAGGATCATGGGTTGACCAGAATACCTCTAAGAGTTCGGGATAAGTTATTTCTTCGGGGTCATAGGTAATCTCTGTACATTCGGCATGACCGGTAAGTCCTGAACAAACTTCCCGGTAGGTGGGATTCGGAATTTTACCTCCTGAATATCCGGATACGACTTTTTTTACCCCGTTTAGACGGGAGAAAAGCGCTTCAGTACACCAAAAACAGCCTTCCCCGAAAACTGCTTTTTTATATTTTGATTCGTCCATTTTCTTCTGAAAGTTTTCTGTTGTTGAACTATTTGTGAAAGAGGAAAATATCATTGTTATTCCTGCTGTCAAAATCAATAAAAGTTTCATGATACCTTAGTATTTATGGCATTGAAACGATTAATATCGATTAATGTTTCAGCAGATAACAAGGGAATACATGAGTTCCTTTAAAATTCTGAAGTAAAATGAAACTTTATATTGGTAAAATCACGCTGAGCCATGTCAAGAATAAAAGCTGAATCCGCCAGAAATACATTCCGTCCTTGTTTGTCCAAAGCCATTTTGTTGTATTTCCTCTTCTTGAAATCGGCAAGCATTTCTTTATCTTCGCTCTCTATCCAGCATGCTTTGTATAAAGAAAGCGATTCCCACCGGCATTTGGCCCCGTATTCATGCTCCAGGCGGTATTCGATAACTTCGAATTGCAGAGCCCCGACTGTTCCGATAATTTTCCTGCCGTTGAACTGGCTGGTGAAAAGTTGTGCCACCCCTTCATCCATCAGCTGATCTATTCCTTTGGCCAATTGTTTGGATTTCATTGGATCTGCATTCTCAATATAGCGGAAGATCTCAGGAGAGAAGGAGGGAAGCCCCTTGTAATGCAGTATTTCTCCTTTGGTCAGAGTATCGCCAATAACAAAGTTCCCCGTATCGGGTATCCCAATGATATCTCCGGGGAAAGCCTCTTCGATGACCTCCTTTTTATCGGCCATAAAGGCAGTAGGGCTTGAATATTTGAAGGTCTTTCCGAGCCGGATGTGCCGGTAATTTTTGTTCCTTTCAAAACGTCCTGAGCATATTTTGATAAAGGCAATACGGCTGCGGTGATTGGGATCAATGTTTGCATGAATTTTAAAAACAAACCCGGTAAACTGATCTTCTTCGGGCAAAACCATCCTTTCTTCTGCTTTTTTGGGACGGGGAGAGGGGGCAATCCTGACAAATGTGTTAAGAAGCTCCTGTACGCCGAAATTGTAAAGTGCACTTCCAAAGAAAACAGGGGCAAGATCACCTGCCAGGTATTCTGAAATATTAAAATCGGGATAAACCTCATCAATAATTTCCAGCTCTTCTCTCAGCACAAGAGCGTCCTTTCCAATATGAGATTCCAGTTCGGGACTCTTGATATCGGTGAAACTGATGCCTTCGGGAATTTCAGTGATGGTCGGGTTGAAGAGAACAAGGTTTTTGTCATAAATATTATAAACTCCCTTGAAATCAGGGCCATTATTGATTGGCCAGCTCAAAGGGCTAACCTTGATATGAAGCTGCTTCTCAATGTCATCGAGGAGATCGAACGTATCGTCGGCCGGGCGGTCCATCTTGTTGATGAAAACAATTACCGGGGTTTTCCGGCTGCGGCAGACAGCCATTAGTTTTTCTGTCTGAGGCTCCACTCCTTTGGCGGCATCGATGACAATGATCACGCTGTCAACAGCAGTAAGGGTTCTGAATGTATCTTCCTGAAAATCCTGGTGACCAGGAGTATCGAGAATATTGATTTTGTATTGTTGATATTCAAATCCCATCACGGAAGTGGCAACCGAGATACCTCTCTGGCGTTCAATCTCCATGAAGTCAGAAGTTGTCGTTTTCTTTATTTTGTTGCTCTTGACAGCTCCGGCAACGTGTATTGCGCCTCCAAATAACAACAGCTTTTCGGTAAGTGTAGTTTTCCCTGCGTCAGGGTGACTGACAATTCCAAAGGTTCTGCGGCGCAATATCTCTTCTTTCAATCCCATAACCAAAATTTAAGGATGCAAACTTACTCCAAATTAATTGTTTGCCCAAGAGTTATTTAATGGGAAGGTGAAAAGGGAAGCAAAATTGGTTCACTTGATTATTCTGTCAAAATTTTATTAGACTATTTTTTGATAATCCAACAGGCTTTGAATTTAGGCTTAAAATGTCTAAGAGCTTTCTTTGCCTGTGATAAAGAGTCATATTCCAATCCCACTCTGACATGTTTGGAATCATCGGTAACAACTGTTTTATATCCTTTCTTGTTAAGTGATTCGATAAGTTTTGAAGCAGAGGTTTTATCGAAGTACGAACCAAGAATGAGACAATAATTGTGATTGGAAACACCGGGATTGTTGTCAGCTGATTTCATCTCTTTTTCAAGATCACTTCCGTGTTTACGGGCGGAACCGGATTTGCTGGAATGGCCAGGCTGTCCGTCTGAATAGTCCCCTTTTACCTGTTTTACGGGTTCACCTTTTAGTACCCCGGGTATCAGGATTTCAGTGCGCCTATTTTCACGTAGAAACTCAGGAGAACAAGATTTTGGGTCTGCACATTTGTGAATTGGTCTGGTTTTACCATATCCTGTACCCAATATTCTTATTGGATTAATTCCCTTGGAAACAATATAATTCACTGCAGCTTCGGCCCTCAACTGAGATAATTTTAAATTATACAATTCAGATCCTCTCTCGTCGGTGTGAGAGCTTAGAAGCACGGTGATATCCGGATTTTCCTTCATCAAGCTGACCAATTTATCCAATTCTTGTGCCGCCTCAGGGAGAATATCCCATTTGTCGAAATCATAATAAATATTTTTAAGAAGAATGTTCTGATTCCGTAACATTTCCAACCATAAGGTGTCATTTGCTAAAGGCTGATTATCGGTCAGTGAGGATAATGTTTTTGTTTTTTCTGGATAGCCAAAAGCATTGGAGGTAACAATACAATCATCGGTATTTCTTGGCAAGGTTGAAATCTTCCCATTGGAATCAGTTAAATAATTCTGTTTATCGCAGGAAGTGATCCGTACTCCCGGAATTGGTTTTAAACTATTTTTATCAAAGACATAAAGATTTCTGTATTTGGAGACAGGAATGTTAACTCTTTTAAAAGTAAACCTGTAAATGTCGTCACTGCCTTTCCCCGGACGGTTCGATGTAAAGTAGCCATAATCAGCATCTTTGGGTATAGTCATTGAAAAGTCGTCGTATGGACTATTGATGGGCGGATCAAAATGATTGATTCCGCTGTTATCGTAAGGGAATCGGCAATAATACAAATCAAGTCCTCCGTTTCCAAATCTTCCGGTAGAAGCAAAGATTAAAAATCTGCCATTGAGGCGTTGATCAGTAAGAAATGAAAACTCTTCTTTGCCCGACGTATTGATCTGGGGACCAAGGTTAACAGGTTCTCCCCATTTGCCATCTTTTCTCACGGAAAAATAAAGATCTGTTTCTCCGTATCCTCCGGGTCTGTCACTTGAAAAGATCAATGTATCCCCTGTTTCATTGATAGCGGGATGCCCAATGGAATAAGAGGGATTATTGTAAGGGAAATCCTCCACCTGTTCCCATTTCCCGTTTACTTTTTTTGCTATCATTATTCTGAGCCTGTTTAATCCGGAAGTGAAAAGACCTTCTTTTTGAGTCATATCAATATAATTCTGGGTTATGAACAATTCACCTGTTTTTTTACACCAGGCGACAGGCCCATCATTATATTTGGTAATAAATTCCTTAAGAGGCTCACGGATTCCTGTAATATTTCCCTCCTTATCTATTCCTGCCTTGTATAAGTCATAAAATCGGTTACTCTTTATCCTTGTTGATTTACCATTAAATTTGTCATTGAAAGTCGTAAAGTAAAGAGAATCCATAACTACCGATGGACCAAAATCACTATGTTTTGAATTGATACTGACTTCAGAAACACTGGTTACCGGATTTTCAAAAATCTTTATCTGAGAATATGCTCCCGAAACCATAAAAGAAGCTGCAATTAGCAGTAATACGTTTTTTTTGAGCTGAACTATTTTTTTCATTGTATGATCTTAAAGGCTGAATCCATCAAAAATATCTTGGAGAAACATACTTGAGCTTGGAATAATTGATTTCGTATGAGATCATAATTTCATGTACCCCATAATGGTAATTTACCATATCAGTGGTGGTGAAATCATAAGCATATCCTAACCTGAAATTTTTATTTATTATCCATTGAGCTATAGCCGCCAGAGCATCACCGGAACGATACATTCCCCCTAGCCATATTTTGTCGGCTAATAAAAAATTAGCGGAGAGATCATACTGGAAAGGGGCTCCAGAAACTGCCTGAGTCATAAAAGTGGGTTTGAATTTTACCGCATCAGAGATATCAAAGACCATTCCACCAGCAAAATAAAATTGTCTGACTGATTTTGTGGAGTAATTATTGACATTGGAGGAATAACTGTTTTCCAGAATTTTAGGTAATGAAAGACTTAGGTAATATTTTGGGGCATATAGATACAGGCCAAATCCGAAATTTGGCATAAATTTGTTTTCAATCAGGTTTTGAAAGACAGGATCCGACTGACCGTCAGGGTACAGTTCATACTCAGTGAGGTTATGACTATAATTGGTGAACCCTCCTTTGATGCCAAAACGCAATTTTGTAAGGTCCGATAAAGAAACCTGGTAGGCATAATCCACATTAAAGCTCAACCTTTTTTCATAACCAACGACATCCTTGATCACATTGAAACCAAGACCTACATTTTGTGATTTAATCGGAGTTTGAAACGAAAAAGTTCCCGTTGCAGGATGTCCGTTAAAACCTACCCATTGCAAACGACTCAGAGCCATAAATCCAATTGTTTGCCATGTGCCGGCATAAGCTGGATTTACCGTCTGGAGATTGAATATATATTGAGTGTACATGGGATCCTGCTGTGCTTTGCTGTACAGGGTTCCCGCAAGCAAAAATACAATCAATAAAGTTCTTTTAATAAAATCCATAGTTTCTTTCGGGTTATTTAATCTTTTCCATCGTTTATTTTGCTTAAAGCGAACACTCCAATTTCTTTTGAAATGGAGTATCGCTTAGTTTTTGAGAGATTACCTGTTCAAGAACAGGAATCCTGTCAATGCTTTGTTTTTGTCTAACTTAAGAATATAATAATATGTTCCAACAGGGACAGGATTATTACCACCTACTACCATTTTACCGTTAGAGTAACCATTCCACCAGGCTTCTGCCTCACTTCCCCAGAAATCTACATCTCCATAATGTTCTTTTTTATAAACAAGATTTCCCCAGCGATTATAAATTTCTATAACGGGATTCTGATAATTGTAAAGACACCTGACTTTAAAATAATCATGAATTCCATCATTATTTGGTGAGAATGCATTAGGAACCATTACTTCACAGGATTCATCCTTTACAACAGTAATAGTAACCAGAGCTGTACTGTCAAGAGATGGATTCCCGTTGTCAAATATCCTGTATGTGAAAGCATCCTGTCCCATGAAATCGATATTCGGATGGTATGTAAATTCTCCATTGGGCGACAAAAGAATCTTCCCATAAGCAGGAGCATGAACAGGAACAGTATCCAGCGTTAGATGATTACCATCAAAATCCCAGTCATTGCTGATCACGTTTCCGCTAAGAGGTTTATTCTCTTTAGCCTCATAATCATCGGGAACCGCAACAGGTGGATGATTTACCGGTTTGATCGTGAGAACCATTTGATCTGAAACATTTCCACAAGGTGCAGATGAAGTTGCAGTCAGGGTCAAAGTAATCAATCCGGTTTCATGGAGTAATGGAACATAAGTTGGGGTGAGCGTATTGGCATTCTCCAAAGTCCCCTTGCCATTATGACTCCATGAAACAGCCGTCGAATACTTGGCGGTTGCAGAACTGACCGTGAATGTCGAATGTTCATTAATGGATTCATCTGGTCCCGCATTGGGTAGAGCCTTGTATGAGAATAATAAGGTCATCGATGCAGTCGAATTGGCACACTCTGTTGATGCCGCTAGACTTAATACAACTTTGCCATTAATAATATCGGACTGACTCGGAGTATAGTTTGGATGGAGTATTGATGAATCATCAAATTTTCCAGAGCCATTAGTTGTCCATTTAAGGGAAGAATAATTAGATGCACCTGATCCAGATAAATAATAATTGGATCCTTCACAAATAAGGTCATCTTTTCCTGCAACGACGTTCAAAATTGAAGGGTTGGGATTAACAGTTACCAGTTGGGTGCAAGCGCTCGAATTCCCATCCTTATCTGTTACAGTCCACATAATACGACTGGTGCCAGTGTGGAATGTATAGGAAGAACCCGTCAGAACCCCCGTTTCACTGTTATCCGGATTGACAACCGTGTAATTCACAGTCAAGGCTGTTGTCCCTCCGCAATTATCACTGTAAGATGGAGATGAAAGGACTATATTAGCGTCACATACTCCTGAATTAGCCAATACAGTAATAGGTGCTGGAATTGTCAGTTTTGGAGGTTCTCTGTCAACAACAGTAACAACAAATGAACAGGTCCAGGTTTGAGCACTTACATTTTCAGCATTTTTGTACTTAACAGTACTCGTTCCTTTGGAGAAAGTGTATCCGCTGGCGTCATTCAAACCTGAAGTGGCACTCCCGTCCGGATTGGTGATTTCCCAACTGATAACTGAAGAACAATTGCTCTTGGCTAAGAGTGGGGTAAGACTGTTCGCAGGTGATTTCCATGAACATGTTCCCTTATCGGTCTGAACTTCAAAATCAGGTCGGCAAACAACTAACGGCCTTTCAGTATCAATTATCTTTACCGAAAAAGAACAGGTACTTGAATTACCAGATTCGTCTGTGGCTGTATACTCAATTAAGTATGTACCTACAGAAAGTTTTGATCCCTGAGCCGGGCCTTTGGTTTGTGCTACGGATACGTGAGAACTGCAGTTATCAATAGCAACTGGTTGACTCCAAATAGCCCCCGCTTCACATGCATCTGGGGATAAACCTATCTCAAAGACAGTGTTGGAAGAACAATTTACAAATACAGGAGCTTCTTTATCCAAAACTTTAACGGTCGTTGTACAAGATGATGTATTTCCATTGGCATCTTTTACAGTCCAAATAACATTTGTAAGTCCGATCGGGAAAGTAGCTCCTGCAAGGCTATGAGGATTACCCCAGTTCGAATAATTATGAGTGATTGTTACGGCCCCGTTACATCCGCTTGCAGTTGCATCAAGAGAGGTATCAGAAACAATATAGCCACACTTACCGGGAGTATTGTTAAATACGAACGGACTTCCTGAAGGACAATTTATAACTGGGATTCCTCCTATGGTAAGGATTTTCTGATCAGAAACAGCTGAACAACTTCCATTTCCTTCGGGAGTTGCAGTTAATGTAAGAGTCACTGGTCCGGATTCCCCAACTCCGGGAGTATAAGTAGGAGAAAGTGTGCCTGAATTTGTCAAGGTCCCAATTCCATTATGAGTCCAAAGTACTGTTTTATAATGTGAAGCTTCTGCATCCAGTACCTGGTACGGTTGCCCACTGCAAACAGTTGCATCAGATCCTGCACTTACATGAGCCGGTCTCCAAATGGTAAGCACCATCATATCGCTTACAGAGGTCACATTATTCTGACCATAGGCAGTCAATGTGAGCTGTACTTCTCCTGTAGAAATATCAGCAACGCTCGGCGTGTACGTAGCATTTAGCGAAGCGGGATTATTAAAGGTACCAGTCCCGTTCGTAGTCCAAAGAACTGAATTGGCATTTGTCGCAACCCCAATTAATGTATACGAGCCAACAGAGCTACAAATTGTGGCATCAGGGCCAGCACTAATCTGACTGATGGTAACCGAAAGGTCTGCAGTACAACTGTTGGCATCGGTAACACGGATAGTATAAACACCTGCTTCCATGCCCGAGATGATATTGCCGGAGACAGTAGCACTGGTTCCACCGGCAGGTTCAGCTGCAACGGAGTAGGTATATCCAGGGGTTCCTCCGGATGCAACAACAATCACACTTCCGGTAGAAGCGCCATGGCAGGCAACATCGGTCTGGCTTGCCAGGGCAAGGGTCAGTGCCGGAGGATTGTTGATGTCAAAGCTCACGGTATAGGTACAGCTGTTGGCATCAGAGACGGTGACAGTATGGTTACCGACAGCAACGCCGGAGAATGATCCGGTAGGCTGTGTAGTGCCCCCCCCGTCAAGAGAGTATGCAAGGGTTCCGGTACCGCCGGTTCCGGTGATCACGACAGATCCTGTAAAGTTATGGCAGGAAGGAGAAGTGACACTGGCGATGGTAGCCGAAAGGGTACTTGTGGTATTGCTGATGCGGAAGCTGACCGTTGCCGGACAGCTGCCATTAGAGGTAGCGGTATAATAACCAGCCACCAGGCCTGTGAAAGTAGAACCAGAAGCCTTGGTGGTGCCGTTAAGGGTAATCATACTGGCATCACTGCTTGTCAGGACCACCGAACCGGTAGAAGCGCCGCAGGTGGTATTGACAATAGAGCCTGCTGAAAGGGTTACAGCCGCCGGGTTAGAGAGAGTGTACGGACCCCCGGTTATGGTGCAACCGCTGGCATCGGTAACAGTAACCGAATAAGTACCGGCGGTAAGACCCGATGCATCCTCGGCATTGGTACCGTTAGTCCACGCATAAGAGTAAGGAGCAGTACCATCGGTTACGGTGATGTTGATGCTGCCGTTAGCCGCACCGTTGCAGGCAGGATTGGTAAGAGTAGCTGCCGTAGAGGTGATGTCCAAAGCGGCGGTAGGCTGACTGATGGTAACCGAAAGGTCTGCAGTACAACTGTTGGCATCGGTAACACGGATAGTATAAACACCTGCTTCCATGCCCGAGATGATATTGCCGGAGACAGTAGCACTGGTTCCACCGGCAGGTTCAGCTGCAACGGAGTAGGTATATCCAGGGGTTCCTCCGGATGCAACAACAATCACACTTCCGGTAGAAGCGCCATGGCAGGCAACATCGGTCTGGCTTGCCAGGGCAAGGGTCAGTGCCGGAGGATTGTTGATGTCAAAGCTCACGGTATAGGTACAGCTGTTGGCATCAGAGACGGTGACAGTATGGTTACCGACAGCAACGCCGGAGAATGATCCGGTAGGCTGTGTAGTGCCCCCCCCGTCAAGAGAGTATGCAAGGGTTCCGGTACCGCCGGTTCCGGTGATCACGACAGATCCTGTAAAGTTATGGCAGGAAGGAGAAGTGACACTGGCGATGGTAGCCGAAAGGGTACTTGTGGTATTGCTGATGCGGAAGCTGACCGTTGCCGGACAGCTGCCATTAGAGGTAGCGGTATAATAACCAGCCACCAGGCCTGTGAAAGTAGAACCAGAAGCCTTGGTGGTGCCGTTAAGGGTAATCATACTGGCATCACTGCTTGTCAGGACCACCGAACCGGTAGAAGCGCCGCAGGTGGTATTGACAATAGAGCCTGCTGAAAGGGTTACAGCCG
>Ga0183095_10690_pt1 | contig 72041 bp, 61 predicted proteins | sample BioMet4_FD_130346 | JGI IMG/M metagenome (GOLD analysis project Ga0183095, IMG submission 130346) | Microbial communities from bioreactor (seeded with sewage sludge) at LBNL, California, USA - Biofuel metagenome 4 (v2) (version 3) | ecosystem: Engineered > Bioreactor > Anaerobic > Unclassified ... | reverse complement strand
GTCGATTAATCGATCGGCCATATCTTTCGCTCCCACATCGTAGATAAAATTCTCATCTCCACTCCGTCCGTGCAGCAAATAGAGCACAGGCAATCCTTCTGCTTCTTCGTACCCCACAGGCAAATACACACAAAGATTCATGTCCTTGCCCAGTGCATTGCTATTTATTTTTGTATCTATGACTTGCGAACCACTATTTATCATTTTATTTGATTATTAAGCGAAACCATTTTACCTTTTTCATCACACGACAAATAGCGATGCACACATTTAGCTATGTCGGCAATGATTTCATAATTAGTACTGCGATTCTCTTTCGACTTCATAATATAAATAGCAAACAACGCGGCAGTATTATCGGGCAGCACCATTACACCAACATCATTCGTCACATATAATTTAACCTTCGGATCAAATCCAGAGCCCGTTTTATGAGCCACTGATACCGTTTGAGGTATTTTATCTTTCACCGATCCGGTAGATGTTTCGCACATCGTTTTCCACAAGAATTCATGACTATTTTCTTTCAGCAACGGTTTTTCATACAGCAATTTCAAGAGTTTCACCGTCTCCATCGGTGTAGCCCAATTGTCATACTGTGAGTTAAAATTGGTATGTTGCTCCGCTTCGTTTCTAGCAATCGTTATCTGTTCGATGCCGATAGAGCGCAAATACTCATTCACTACCGATGGACCACCAATATGCCGCAACAAAATATCACAACCATTATTATCACTTTGAGCAATTGTATATCGAATAATATCCGATAAGGCTACATTAACATTGCCATGAACATATTTTTCGCGCATAGGACTCCATGTTTCGGGCAACAAATCGGAATCTTTTATAAAGATAGAATCGGATAGGCTCTCTTCGCCGGCATCTATTTTACTTAATAGCTTAAGCACTATCGGTAGCTTAAATACACTTTGCATCGGAAATCTCTTACATCCGTTGATGCAAAAAGATTCTTCATTCTTGCAGTTATATATAGCAACTCCTATCACGGCCTTCCGGCCACTCACGATACGACGAATATCATTTTGCATCGTAACATAACGACAGGTAGCAACTTTTTTCTGTCCCGAAACATTGCATTGTTGAGCCGAAGCACAACTCAATTGCACACAGACAGCCACAAAGATTACAAATTTTCTCATTTCTAATACTCTTATTAAATGAAGACCCCAAAGTTAGTAAATAATCAAATACACTTATCAACCGCCAAAGTAGAATAGAAATTTTCCAATCGTTGAATCTCTGTATTGAAGAGTGCTACCGTCTTTTTAGGCGTTTGCTTAAAGAAAGAAAGTTCTATTCGTACTGCCTTTTTCTGTACAATCTTCTTCCACGAACCCACTATTTCACCATTGAGCATAATGGTAGGAGAGAACAATCCGTTTCGAGTCATGACTTTACCATAATAAGCATCTTCAATAATCTCGGAACGATCTTTATAACTAACCACATATTCGTCGAATGGAGGAAGCAACAATGCAGATGCCTCACCGGCAGCAGGCACTTCGATATCGTTCTTCATCCAGAATTCGCGTCCATTGACCGCTTCACAAACGAAATCGGCTTTAATCATCTCTAGAGCCTTTCTACATTCGGTCATCGATAGCCCCGACCACCAAGCGAAGTCAGATACGGTAGCTGGCCCGTGACTCGCAAAGTACTTTCGCGCCAAACGCCCCAAAGCCTCTTCCTTACTAATTTTCGGCATACAAGGCACCCACTCATCAAGCAAAGTAAATGTCTGTTTATTCCCCTTCACTCCTCCATTAACCAAAACTCCTTCTACCTCGGCATAAGAAATCGCCAACCTCAAATGATCGGGGTCTAATGTCATCTTTTCATTTTGCAAGGCGCTTCCTATTTCTTCTTTCGTCAGATGTTTACCTCCCGTCAATACCTTTTCCAAAAAAGGGATGGTGCGGTATATATCCGATTCGCCTATACCATGTATCTTGGCATAAGAAAGATAAACAGGTTTGAGGCGTGAGGCAGACAAATCGAGCATCCAACGAATATCTTCGGCAGATACGAAATGCCACGTTGGGCGCAATATATGAGTACGTATAATCTTTCCGGCATTCAAAGCCTCATCAATATCTTTCACCCTTTTATTTTCGAGCCGTGCTCCGATTGCCCACTTTGCCATATCGAGTGTTTGGGATTGCATGGCTCCCATCCATGACACAATTTCGTAAGGTTCTTTCAATTGATGATTTGCAAGCAACTGATTGTATAAACGAATTCGAAGTAGTTCTGATGTATTCATTAGCAAATATTAAAAAGGTGACACCATATATGATATTAAAAAAAGCGAAAGATCATCGACAGACATCATTCTATCTGCACGATAAACGCACGCACAAGACACAGAGCTATTTTGTCATAAGGCGGTAAAGTTACAGAAATATTCTATCTCGCAAACGAGTTTAATCAAATATTTAGAACTTCTCGAAGACAAATTCTTCGAATCACTCATACAGATTCTCTATCAATTGGAGAGGCTTATTCACAACAGAGTCATCAAAAGTTATAAACATATCAAGCACATTATTCAAAAAAATATAGTACTTTTGCTATAACAAAGATTCCTCTTTCAGCGAGGTTCATATCTCCGAATTAGTCAGTCACATCCCCATACAAATCAACGAACAACAAATGGAAATAAAATCTCTCTACAGTATAGATCCCGAAACAATCAGTCAAGGCTTTATCGAAGCATTCGCCGACTACGACATACAGATAAGTAAAGAACAGTTTCAAAAGATGCTGAAGCGAAGAGGTTTCAATGCAGAGCTCTCTTTTGCTGCATTCGAGGGAGACAGAATCGTAGCTTTCACACTGAATGGCATTGGCTCTTTTGGTGGCAAACCCACTGCTTACGACACCGGTACGGGGACAGTAAAAGAATACAGGGGACAAAAGTTAGCTTCCGCCATTTTCGAATATTCCATTCCGTTTCTCAAGACGGAAGGAATACAGCAATATTTGTTGGAAGTGCTGCAACACAATGCCAAGGCTATCTCCATCTACCAACAGTTAGGGTTTCAAGTGAGTCGTGAATTCAACTATTATATGCAGCAAGTCAGCGACATTCATCCCAACATCACACACGAGAAGTCGTCTTATACCATAAAGCAAATAGACATTAATACATACCCGTACCTCTCTACCTTTTGGGATTTCTGTCCGTCGTGGCAAAACAGCCTGGACTCTATACAAAGAGCACACTCCGATTTCGTCTATCTAGGAGCTTTTGTTGATGATGAACTGATAGGATACAGCGTATTCGAACCCCTATCGGGCGACATTGCACAACTAGCCATCAAACCACAAGAGAGAAGAAAGGGCGCGGCCTCTCTATTGTTGAACAAAATGATAGAGTTGGACCAAAGTAACATACTGAAGATTGTCAACACAGACACGACGTGCCATTCCCTATCGGCATTCCTTCAGGCAAACGGCATCAAAGAGGGTGGAAAACAATACGAAATGATAAAAGACCTATAAGTACTTTCACCGGCTTTCTTTGGCTACAACGAATATTCATCTTGCATATCACCTCATAACCATACAATACAAATGAACAGTATCAAAACAGAACTCCCCAAAGAGTCGATGCTCTTTGCCGGCCGTGCCGAATACGACTATGAAGATAGTTTTCAATACACCATCAAAGTACCTCCCTCGCAAATGGATATACTCGCTATCGGACGTGCATTTTCGCAACCGGGTCCCAAATGGTTCAAGATGTTGTTCAGTCTCCGAAACAAGATTGCCAAGTTAGTACATCTGAAAACGCCCGATATCACAACCGAAGGGCAACAGGAAAACGACCATTGGGAGATCGGCAAAAAAGCAGGTATCTTTACGTTCTATGCCAAGACAGAGCACGAACTTATTCTAGGCGATGACGATAAGCACCTCAATTTCAGAGTTTCCCTATTCATGCAACCCGCCACACAAGAGTCTTCAGAGACGATAGTAACGGTAAGTACCGTAGTCAAACTGAACAACTGGCTGGGAAAGGTTTACTTTTTCTTTGTCAAGCCGCTCCACCGAATGTTCGTTCCTATTATCATGGGGAGAAATTTTCAAAAGTTGGAATCTGCAAAGCAAAAGTAGGATTGCCTCCATATACAGAGAGCAATCCTACCTACTCAATACACTTTTCTATCGTTTAGCCTTTCTTCCCAATATAAAAGACATAGCCATAGTATTCCTTGTATTTTGCATACATCTGCGCTTCATGTCGCTGGGCGGTAACAAGGTCACATGCAGTCCGATTATCTTTATATTTAAGTAGAAACGTTTCATGTGCCGGAACCTGAAGGGCATAATAATGATCTGTCCAACAATTTTCGGGGAGCACAAATGCCGATACGAAGGAGTAACCGGCCTTTTGCATTTGAAGAATCTTATTCGCCACCGTATCGATCTCCGGATAAGCGTCCATCCAGTAATCGTTAATCTCTGCGGGGCGTTCGTCGGTAAACCAAGTAGCCTCCGAAACGACAATATATCCACCTTGCTTAAGATAACGGCGCCATTCGGTCAGCCCTTTTTGATAACCTATATTGTAAATAGCCCCTTCAGACCAGATAACATCCAATTCGTCTTCACGAAAAGGCATTTCGCACATTGATGCGACTACTCCTTTTACTCTATCCTGAAGATGTTGCGACTCGGCATTATCATTAAAAAGCTCTATAAAGTGAGGAAACAAATCTATTCCGGTTATACGGCACGGAGTATGTTGAGCCAATACTCGGGTGGGCGAACCCGTACCACAGCCCACATCGGCAATGTGCGAATCAGAAGTGAGATTGTCAATAAAGCTCAACGCTCTTACAGTAGTTTCAGGACTCCCGGGACCTTGCCGCTCTATACTCGAAAAATATTCGCAGATTAAATTGAAATCGAATTCATTAATTGATTGATTATGATGATTACTCATGATGTTTAAATTTTAATGGAAGGCCGTGTCAATATACACAGACAGAAAGCCTTCGCTATTTTATGAATTTTATTGTATACAGAAAGTACTCTGACAAATAGAAGCCAAAGTATCAACCGAGGGGATAACCTGTTGCAACAGATGCAAAGGTTATTTACTTCACCAAATCCATATTAAATTTAAACATCCAATAATTTTAGTCTCGCAAAGATAACTGTTTTTTCCTTTCATCTGGCAGAGACCAACTGCTTTCTTGTAAAAAAGTTCACCATCTTATATTTTCCACTAGAGAAAGCCATACAATATCATAATTTTCTATAACTTTGCCATTAACAAACAAATAGATAATAGTAAGATATGCCACCCAAAGCAGTAAAGTCTATACGACAGAACATAAAGTTCTATCGTTATTTTTTAGTTGGTATCCTTTCATTGAATATCATAAATACGTGGGCAACCACTGTACCGATTGCCCAAAGAATGGCAGTAGGCAAAAGAGTCGTAGAGTTTGTACCCAAAGGGTTTAACCGCATGAAGACTCCATCTCTCATTCTGAAAGGTGAACCTGCATCCGTAGGGAAAGTTCCGCCTGGCTGGTCGCTCGTACCCGAATTTGCACTGACAGACAACAAAGCAAGTGCCTCGCTCAAAATAACGGGAGAAGTGAGCCTATACGGCGGAGGCGAAGTAACCGGTCCGCTTCTACGCAACGGTCAATCCATCAAATTATGGAATACAGATACCGGCGCATATAGCGTAGAAGGAGGCAAAAGGCTATATCAGTCGCACCCATGGGTATTGGGAGTACGCAAAGACGGCAGTGCTTTCGGCATTCTTTTCGATACGTCATGGAAATCGGAACTTACCACCGCATCCAACAAAATCACTCTTCGCACGGAAGGTGCCTTGTTCCGTGTTTTTATTATTGACAGAACATCGCCTCAGGAAGTACTGAAAGGATTAGCAGAGCTGACAGGCACCATCAAGATGCCGCCGCGCTGGGCATTAGGATACCATCAATGCCGCTTCTCTTACGCAACGGACAAACGTGTGCGCGAAATAGCCGATACGTTCCGAATCAAAAAGATACCATGCGACGTTATATGGATGGATATAGACTACATGGAAGGATTCAGAATATTCACTTTCAACAAGAAGAATTTCTCCGATCCGCTCAAACTCAATACTTATCTACACAAGAAAGGCTTTCACGATATCTATATGATTGATCCGGGAGTAAAGGTGGACAAGGACTACAGCGTCTATCAATCGGGAACAAGCCAAAATGTATGGGTGAAGAAAGCGAACGGAGAAGAATATCATGGTAAGGTTTGGCCGGGCGATTGCGCCTTCCCCGACTTTACCAGCCCCACTGCCAGGCAATGGTGGGCGGGCCTCTACAAAGATTTTATGGCCAAGGGAGTAGATGGAGTATGGAACGATATGAACGAACCAGCCATTAACGACAGCGAACTACCCGAAGCGGAACGTACGGGAACAATGCCCTACGACAATCGCCACAAGGGAGGTGGTAGTCTTCCGGCAGGGCCACACTTATTGTATCACAATGCATTCGGACGACTGATGGTAGAGGCTTCTCAAGCCGGTATCATGGAAGCCAATCCGGACAAACGTCCTTTCTTGCTGACTCGGGCCAACCTACTTGGTGGACAGCGCTATGCAGCCACCTGGACAGGCGACAATGAGGCTAGCTGGAAACATCTAAAGCTTTCCATCCCCATGTCTATCACGCTGGGACTGTCGGGACAGCCTTTCAATGGCCCCGACATAGGCGGTTTCTTAGGAAATACCGATAGCGACTTATGGGCCAATTGGTTGGGATTCGGCATATTCTTTCCTTTCACCAGAGGACATGCCTGCGCCGGTACCAACAATAAAGAGCCGTGGGCTTATGGACCCGTTATCGAAAAATCGTCGCGCATAGCCATAGAGCGCCGCTATCGGTTGCTGCCCTACATCTATACGCTGTTTCGCGATGCATCGTTGAGCGGACTGCCGGTGATGCGCCCCGTATTCTTCGCCGATCCGCAGGATCTATCACTGCGACAAGAAGAAGAAGCATTTATGCTGGGCAAAGACGTTTTGGTCATTCCCGCTTTTGTCGAACATCCGTCATTGCCTTCGGGTATCTGGGAAACGCTCAGTCTGGTAGAAGGCGATAAGACAGACAAGTATCAGGCAACGTTGAAAATCAGAGGAGGCAGCATCGTTCCTCTTGGTAAAATTGTTCAGAACACAAACGACAATTCGTTCGATCCGCTCAGCCTCATCGTATGTCTCGACAAAGATGGTAAAGCTATCGGAAACCTATATCTGGATGCAGGCGACGGCTGGTCTTTCCAGAAAGGCGATTATAGCTTGTTGACGTTCGAGGCCGAACGAAAGGGGCAGATGGTACGTCTGGAGCTCACCGGTAAAGAAGGACAACGGATCGTAGACAAAGAAATAAAGAAAATAAATGTCACACTACTGCTCAACGGCAAGGCCTATACGGCGTCGGGTACGTTGGGAAGAAACATCGATATAAACCTTTAACACGCATACTCAATAGAGCAAACGATAGTCGTTCACCATGAATAAATTTAGAATATTGTTCTACGCTTGCATTGCCATATCAATGCAAGCTATGTCGCAAAACAAACCGTCGATATATGCAGACGGTTTGATACGAAGCACTCCCGAAACCGAAGGAGTACACAGCGACGGTATCACCCGTTTCGTTCAGTCTGTCGAAAAGAAACAGATTCGATTGCATAGTTTCATGCTGCTCAGACACGGCAAGGTGGTTGCCGAAGCATGTTGGAATCCGTATCGCCCGGATGCCCGGCACATCATGTATTCTGTCAGCAAGACATTCACTTCAATAGCCACGGGATTTGCCATACAAGAGAAGAAACTGTCACTGAACGATAAAGTCATCTCCTTTTTCCCCGAATACAAAGATGTTTATAATGAAAATTCGTTCGTAAAGGAACTCTCCATTCGAAACCTACTCACCATGACAGCCGGTAAAGAACCTTTTGCCGACTTCCGACTGAGAGACATCGATTGGATAAAAGCCATCTTGGGCGCCCATCAAGATACAGCTTTAAAAGACAAATTCGAATACAATTCGTATGCCTGCTACTTACTTTCGGCTATCCTTCAACGAGCTACCGGAAAGACCGTGCGCGACTACCTCAAACCCCGATTGTTCGAACCGCTGGGAATAACAGGAGTCGAAAGAGAACAAAGTCCCGCCGGGATAGACTGTGGCGGATGGGGCATGAGCGTAAAAACATCCGATATGGCAAAGGTTGGTCAACTTCTCTTGCAAAAAGGAAAATGGAAGAACCGCCAATTGTTGCCCGTCTCGTGGATAGAAGAATCGACAACGAAACAGATAGAAACCGCCCCAAATTCGACAGAGAGCGAGAAGGCTCAGTCGGACTGGGCGCAAGGATACGGCTATCTGTTATGGCAATGTCGCAATCAAGCCTTCAGGGCGGACGGATCTTTTGGACAATTCATCATCGTAATGCCTCAGCAAGATGCTGTTATGGCGATTACGGCAAACGAGAACGACATGCAGCGCGAACTGCAAGAAGTGTGGGACAATATACTGCCCGCCTTCTCGGCAACCAAGCTGCCGACCGACAAAAAAGCCTATCAGACGCTGACCCATACATTGAACCATTTGGCATTACCCGCGCCATTCAAAAGTACAGAATCCAACCTTGCTCGCCATCGTCTGTCGAATACCTACACAATCGAAAGTAACGACCAAGACATCCGAAACATCTCTCTGAATATGGACGACGACTCATGCCGATTGATTATCAGAACAAACACGGCTACCCACACCCTGGTATGTGGCAACGACAGTTGGAAAACCTTCTTGACAGACAAAAACAGCCCTTACTACAACCAGCGCTATCGTAATCCCATCGGACTGTCGCCATACACCGTATCAGGATATGCTACATGGCAAAGCCCGTGCCGCCTGTCCCTGTTTTTCGAATATCTGGAAGACAGCAGCAACGAAACATACGACATTACATTCGATGGCAAACGTATCATCCTGCTCCTTTCGAGTAGCGAAGATCCCAAAGGATTGCCTATCCGATTGGTAGGTCATTGTTGCCCCTAACAAAAGCAGAACTTTACTGTTTGTGTCTTTGGTACCCCCAAAAAACAGACGTATGTTACCGCCGTAACTAACGGATGTCGCAGACGAAACTAACGTTAGTTATCATGATAACTTCTGTTAGTTACCGCAGTAACTTCCGTTAGTTATTGCTGCGACATACGTTAGTTTCCTAAGCAAGAATAAAAACTTACAAAAAAGACACACTTTATGCCCGGAGGAGTTTTTTAGGCAAATTCTAGAAAAGACGTAAATCTGCCCATTTTCAGCTTTTTATGCAATATCATCATTCACATAAATCGAATGTATTCATATCAAATAGATTACGAATAAGCAGTTCCATAAACTATTTGAAATAATAGCCAAAACGCAACTTCTAGAGAGGAAGCGGCAAATTTCAAAAAAGCACAAAAAAACTCCTTTTTCCGAAAATCGCAACTACAATATACTACCGCTTCGAAAATCGACATACCTCTGCCGCATGTGCCGCATAGGATTCCCTCCTCTTTCATTTTTTTTATTTTTTATTTTTATGTAATCATATTTCATATAACTACAGTATCATAATGATAAACGCATTATACACCGATAAAAAAAATATAGAGTTTATAGGATTTCAATGCGGCACATGCGGCACTTTCGGTAATCTTTCACAACACAAAACGATCCCCCCCAGATTCCCTACCCCATGCACTTCATCTAATTACACGTATATACTTTAAAGAATGTTGCCTTTATCTTTCGAGAACCACGTATGGACCTAAAAATGTTGAGGTCCATACGTTTTCTGAAAAACTTAAGGACGTCACCGAAAAAACTAACATACGACACTACTACACCTTCGCATCCAGCGACCAACAAAACCATTGATGTGTATGTGAAAGACAGTTCTCGGGCTGTTGGTACAATTTACTTTTTCGTTCAACAACGACAATAGCAAGGAAGAGGAATAAATCTTTTTCTATTAATGTGTTAAGAAACACTCAGTATTTTTTTGTTGGGTGTTCTTTTGTAATTAACTTTGTACAAATGGAATGTGGTATCTTTTAATTCACAGGAAGAAAATTATATACTATGGAATATCAAGATTGTTTAATTTGTAAAAAGAAGAAAGCGACAAAAACCAATTCACATCTGATACCTAGTTTTATAGTCGCTAAGGTATGCAGCTATGATGGAAGTGGGAAACGGGATAAAGAAGTCATGTTTACAATGACCTCTTATGAAGACAAAGTGTATGTAGGAGCTGTTCCTGACACAAAATTAGATGAACTATTCGACCAAAAGATATTAACAGATGAACGTATAGAAAAAGAGCTAAAAGATAACACTGCGTCAAAAGACTACATTTTCTGTTCAATTTGTGAAGCAAATTTATCAAAATATTTGGAAACACCTTATGCAGAACATCTTCATACAGGAAAATCACTTGATGCTAACATTTCTTACTTCTTTTGGGTATCTGTTGTTTGGAGGATGTCTATTTCAGGGCAATTCAAGTTTACTTTACCGAGTGATATAGAACAGTCTCTCGGTGATTGTTTACATGAATACATGGATGCATTTGCAACAGGTCAGAACACAACTTCAATAGTAGAAAAATGTAAACTATATTACAGGTTACTGCGTAGCCCATCATACCTTCCAAAGGGGTCAGCTTATTTAGGTGGACGATATTGGGAAAAGAACAGAGTTCTTACTCTTACATTAGGCGACACAATTCTTTGCGCAACATTTAATAACACATCTATCCCCGAAGATTTTTTATATCTTGGCTTAGAAGGAGCAATCAAATCAGCCCCTGTAAATAATGGTGTAAGTAAAGAAAATCATTTGGAAGTAGATAATAACTTTTTTGAAAAGGCAATGATTCGAATGGCAAAGGAAATGGCTTTCATGCGATTATGTAACGAAAAGACTATGGCAGATGTAATTTGGCGAAAAGTCGGCTTAGAAGGTTCTATGCCAGATAAAATTTTTGTTGCCTTTACACAGAAACTATATTCTGAGGATTCAAAACAAGGAGACAGGAAAACACCTGAACGGTATGTCGAAATTTTTAATGAAACAATGGAATTATTTGGTTATAAAGCTAGAAACAAAAGTTAAGGAAACTTTTATATAAGAGGATGAAAAACGATTTTTATTACTTTCTTTCATGAAGTGTACTAAAAAAGGGAGTAACTGATCCATAATACCTATATTAATAAAAATTTAAATAAGATGAAAAAATTTGTTGTAACATTTAGAGTGCAAGGGAATATTCATTGTTTAGAATTTATGGATGATATTTATAATGACAGGGCACGTGAGGTAAATGCTAAAATATTAATTAATGATTATGTTCAGAATCAGTTAGGAATTAAAACTGGAGCAATATATCAAATAATCAGCATAGAGCCAGTAGGCAATTAAGCATTAGGTTTCCTGTTTTTATCAGCTATTAGATATTCATAAAAAAACAATAGAATGACTTTAAAAGAAACAGATATTTGAGCGATAAACATCGTAAAAAAGATATATCTTTGTATTCACATCTGCTGATTGAATGAGAGTGGATGAGATATGTTACACCTCTAATCTTAAGAGACAAAATGGATTACATTTTAATTAAAAAAATAAATGGTTATAATAATTTAGAACAATTCGGTTTAACCATCTTGCAAAGTACTATTGCGAGCTTTCTATCCTGCGAGGTTAAAATATTCACAAATCCATTACTCGAACTTCAAGATTATAATATAAATATTCTGGAGAATGAAAATAGAGGTTTCTATCCTTTAGATGATGATAATATCATCGTTTTAGGACGAATTATGAGCGATGACAGAAAACTTATATCTTCATTGGGAATAAAGTTGTCAAAAAAGGGCATTAAGTATTCAGGGAATTTTCTCACTAAACTCGAAGGGGCGCTAACTCACACATTAACGCAAGAGTATAATAATCATTTTGGGAACTGTAAATATTCACTAGGTGATGAACTAATATTGCATACCATTTGCAACTACGTATCAAAGGGGGGATATGACAATCGACTGATAAGACATTTAATCGGCATATTCCAAAAGTTGAGAACAACCTCTTTTGAAGGCAGCTTTTTCAGCACAGGCTTAATTCTTACAAAGTCTCATTATGCTTATAATAAAAATGATAGATTCGGAAGTTCATATAGCTTGAAACGCCCCTTTTCTTTAGCAAATCAATGCCAAATAGAAAGACGCATTTGGTATCTTGTCGATGGCAAGAAAACATTCTTTATGTGTAACAAATCATTGTTCGTTGACCAAATATTTGTTTTAGACAAAGAATATCAAGAAGCGAACTATATCGATAGCCACACATTAGCAAAAAGCTTAAAAGGGGCTGATCTGCTATTTAAAGTGGAAAATGAAAAATCATTTTCTATTATAAACACTGCAAACATTGAAATAAGTTACATAGAAAATCAATGGAAATTTAGAGACTACACCTATATTAGAAAGTTATTTCTAGCTCATTTTAATAATCCGGACATCGTAGAGAGTATCTTATTTTTCATTATATATTGCTCGAAGAACGCTATTAGCTCTATTATATGGCTACCCGAAAAGATCGATCAAATTGAAGATTTATTGAAAAAGAAAACGATGAATAGGTTTATAAAGAAGCCTATTTCGATAATGGATAAATCATTTACGAATCACATTATCAGATATCTTTCTAGTGACGGAGCAACTATTATTGATAAAAATGGGTTGTTACAATACTTTGGCTGCATCATTGACTTAAATAAAATTGAAGTCAAAGGCATTAAAGGAACCGGTGAGAGCGCTGCCGGTGCTTTATCTGCGAATGGAATTTCTTTGAAGATATCGCAAGATGGAACGATAAAATTGTTCGAGAAGAGAAAGAGTAAACCGCTACTTATATAATATAAAAGAATTTGTAAATCTATTTATACCTTAGTTTGATACAGTCGCCAAAGTGGAATTGTCACTTAGTGAGCTGGTCTTCGATTTTCGATGGATGCGTGATATAGTATATGATTAAGAATATTTGATAAAAACCGATCCGTTATGAAACAGATAATAATTTTGTTTATTGCTGTGTTGATGAGTAGTTGTCAATGCTCGGCACAACAAAGTAAAAAGGAGGTAAAAATGAAAAAGCTAACAGCAGAAGAGAAGTATGTAATTGAAGATAAAGGTACGGAACGCCCATATAGCGGTAAGTATTATAATTTCAAGGAGGCAGGGACCTACACCTGTAAGAAATGTGGAGCAGAGCTCTATAAATCAAGCGACAAGTTTGATTCGGGTTGCGGATGGCCGTCGTTCGACGACGAGATAAAGGGAGCAGTAAAGCGTGTTCCCGATGCCGATGGAAAACGCACCGAGATTATCTGTGCCAAATGTGGTGGACACCTCGGTCACGTATTCGAGGGTGAAGGGTTTACCTATAAGAATACACGCCATTGCGTGAACTCTATTTCGCTAGAGTTTATACCTGCCACAAAAAAGTAGAACGCAACCTTTGCCGGAGGTTGTTTTTGGTAGTCGAACGCCTGATCCAGCAGCAACCGGAAGTTATCTCTGCTGAGTCGAGATATATTGGAAGACCGAGCCCCTACCCATAAAGAGGTTTGTAAGAAGAATACAGTGACGGTAGCGCTGTATCAGTACCACTATAACGCTTGAATCGGTACAGTGGTACCGATTCGCCGATACTATCAATATGTTGTGCAACAATATTACTTACGTGTCCTAATTTGATAAACAACAGCTGATTTCTTGATACTTCTTTAGATGCCTAAAAAGAGTACTGAGTGAAAAAGAACTGGGTATAGACCACACTCAAAAGAAGAGAACAATGCAAAACGAGGATTAATACTATAAAAGTGTAAGTATTAAAGAAGAAAGAAGCCTTTCAATGCTATGAATCTATCCTTTTTTAGTATTTTTGTTTTTTGAAGAAGGGCACTCAATATAAATGTTATTAGTGCACTAAAATTCTATTAAACATCTACAAACAAAAAAGTAAGAAAATGCTTAAAAAGCCTTCTCTCATAAGAGAAAGAATGACAATAAATTATTATTTTAGATTACGTTTAAAACAATTTTTCCGGATTTTAGAGGAAATAGGGTTTATTAGAAGTTTGTTTTTGTTAAGTTTTCTTGCTTTAATATTTTACTCGCTTGTAAAAATAGACCAACGCTTGATTGTGCCAACAGCAATCATTTTAGGACTAATGTTCTATCATAATGAACGAAAAGACAAAGACTTTCTTTTGCTACAAACAAAGCATGCAGCATCCCTTCTTAGAATAGAATACCTATTTATCGGATTACCATTTATCATAATCGAATGCTTAAAAACATACTTCTTTGAGGCCGGAATAATAGTAATAACAGCAATCTTGTTGCCTGAATTAAAAACTATAAAATGGAAATCCTTTACTATCAAATTACCTTTTCTTTACAAAGGAGGATTAGAATATATCCGTATTTTTCGGCTATACGGCTGGCTCTACTTTTTCCTATTTTTAATAGCAGTCACTGGTTCCTTACACGATAATATCCGAATTGGGAAAGTGGCCCTGATTGTTTGGGGAATAATTCAGGCGACAGCATTCACATCCATTCCCCAACGACAAGAGCTTACCTTTTTCCTGAATTATTCTAGTTTGCAAAAATATCTCATTCGGTCAAATGCATGGAATGTCACAGTCACAAGTATCCCTTTGATTGGAATCATATTCTCATTTTCTTTTGTTTGGGAAAACATCATATTCTCAGCTTGTGCAATGGTTGGAAGTATGCTCTATTTATGGAACTTGGGAATGATACGCCATCTGCTTTTTTCTACCGTAGCAATAGCCATCTATCAGCTAATAATACTCATTCCATTATTCTTTTATTCTTGTTTCATCCCGTTTCTGCTCATTCCATTTGCACTAATAAATGGAGTATGTTATATACTTCTTAAAAATAATACTAAACAAATATGGAACTGATTAATATAAACCGTTTATCCAAGAGTTACTCTAAAACAAAAGTATTAGAAAACTTATCCGTAATCTATGAATCCGGTATGATTTATGGCTTGGCAGGTGAAAATGGAGCTGGTAAAACAACGCTTTTCAACTGCATTATGGGAATTACTACTTATGAGGGTGACATACAAAAAGTGCCCAATACTTCAATCGGCTATCTACCTGCCGAAAATCATTTCTATACATTAATAACTGGACAAGAATATTTAGATTTCTGTATTAGAGCAAAAAACAAAAACATAGAGAAAATACAAATAAGAGAAATCAATGAAATTTTTCAGTTACCTCTACAAAGATACGCATCCGAATATTCTACAGGCATGAAAAAGAAATTGGCACTAATGGCACTATTGTTGCAAAACAATGATTTGTATATTTTGGATGAACCGTTCAATGGTGTGGACTTGTATGGATGCATTCAATTGAAAAAAATCATCCATTCATTAAAAGCTGAAGGAAAAACCATATTGCTATCTTCGCATCAAATAACCATTCTACATGAATTATGTGATTGCATTGACTACTTAAGCCGTCATGCAATCATCCAAAGATACACCCATGAATCTGTGAAAGAGATAGAAAAGAGCATACTTACAGAATTTCATACTCTCACTTAATTAGAAAGCCATACTTTTACAGCCGTAAAAAGAACAGATTAGCACAACTATCACTATCTTTGCAACAGTGGTAAAATTTACCGCCATAAAACATACGGCTTATGAAGTTTTATAATTATGCTATTGATTGGGCGTGTTTGGACATCGCTGATATGTAAAAAACAGAATGATGCAAGATATAGTAAACGGACGCTGCGGTTGGTGCGGAACCGACGAGCTGTATGTGAAATACCACGACAAAGAGTGGGGAAGATTGGTAACCAACGACAAGATACTTTTTGAGTTTCTGGTGTTGGAAAGTGCCCAAGCCGGATTGAGTTGGATCACTATTCTCCGAAAACGGGAAGGGTATCGCAAAGCCTTTTGCGACTTTGATGCCGAGCGGGTGGCACAAATGACCGATGAAGATGTGGAGCGGCTAATGCAGTTTGACGGCATTATTCGTAACCGGCTAAAAATAAAATCGACTATCACCAACGCAAGGCTATTTCTCACTCTGCAAAAAGAGTTTGGAAGTTTTTATGATTACACGCTCTCTTTCTTTACCGACCAGAAACCAATTGTCAACACTTTTCGGTCCATGAGTGAGATTCCAGTCACCTCGCCCGAATCGGACGCCATGAGCAAGGATATGAAAAAGCGGGGATTCAAATTCTTCGGGAGTACAATTTGTTACGCCCACTTGCAGGCTTCGGGATTCATCAACGATCACTTGGTGGATTGTATTTGTCGGAAGTAACAGATGTAGCATGGAAAATTTCAATCTGACATCTACTAAATAAGTTGACAAAAAAACGTATTCAGTACATGCCTGTATCGCCCGTGGCTTTAAATACAAGATATTTCTTTTATAAAGAAAACACCCGATTTTACATTGATGTAAAATCGGGTGTTGTTTCTGAAAACAGCTAATTAAGACTGTTTATTGCGGAGAGACAGGGATTCGAACCCCGGGTACCTTGCGGTACAACGGTTTTCAAGACCGCCGCTATCGACCACTCAGCCACCTCTCCAAACTCTTTTTAGGGAGCGCTTTTTCTTTTAAAGCGTGGCAAAGATAATATTTTATTTTTGAATATACCTAATATCAATTGCATTTTTTTGAAGAAGGACGCCCCTTTTTGATTCCCACCATGTGATTCCAAGGGCAAACGATCGTCTTAAATACGGAGAATGGCTATCAAAGACATCATACAAATATACCATGCAAACATACCACGTCAGGACGTACAAAAGAATTGTTTTTCATCGCCTTTTTCGTACTTTTGCGAAAGATTCTCTACCAATAATGGTGTACGAGCCGTAGAAAGAGATGAAGGAAGGCAATCATGACCGAAGAAGAGAAAGAAGACCGTACAACATAAAAGGGACATGACATTGATAGAAGCGCCATGCGATATTGATAGATAGACCCACGGCATAGAGAATAAAAGCATTTCGGCAGGGATTCAATAAAAGAAAAAGGATAGATAGTTATGGACATAGACATCGTAGTAAAGAATTTCAAGAAGAACAAGATCAAAGTAACGGTTCTGGAAGACAGTAATGAATTGCTCTGCTTCTTGAAGAACAATATGCCGGCTCATAGCGTTGTCGGAGTGGGCGATTCGGTCACATTAGAAACGACAGGAGTATACGATTTCTTGAGAAGAGAGACCTATACCTTTCTCGACAAGTACGAGGAGAGGCTGACAAAAGAAGAGAAGAGAAACATCTATCTGAAAAATTTCGATGCAGACTTTTTCCTTTCCAGTGTAAATGCCATCAGCGCCAATGGCTGCCTATTCAATATCGACGGCAACGGCAGCAGAGTGGCCCCTATGCTGTACGGACCTCGCAAAGTTTATTTGATAGCGGGGACCAACAAAATGGTAGATGATGAGCAATCGGCTCTTGAGCGAATGAGAACGATAGCCGCCCCACTGGACAACATACGCTGCGCCAAAAACAATCCATGCGTAAAGGCGGGACATTGCGTAGATTGCAAATCGAAGACGAAGATATGCAACTACTTCACAAAGATACAAGGGCAATTCGACGAGAATAGAATAGAACTCATTCTATTGAAAGGAGAATACGGGTATTAGAGACCGAAAGTACTGATGATGATCGTAAAGGAACAATAACAGCTACAAAAAACAGAATCTTGAAAGTGCAAGATTCTGTTTTTATTGCGGAGAGACAGGGATTCGAACCCCGGGTACCTTGCGGTACAACGGTTTTCAAGACCGCCGCTATCGACCACTCAGCCACCTCTCCGAACTCTTTTTAGGGAGCGCTTTTCTCTTAAAGCGTTGCAAAGGTACGAATGTTTTTAATTCTACAAGTGAGAAAGAGAATTTTTTATGAAAATAGTTGTATTTTTGTAGCAGATTCTATTAGACAACGGGAAGAAAGATATATGATTTATCCGCAAAATTTCGAAATAAAAATAGGTTTCAATTTAGTTCGTGAGATGCTCACGGACCAATGTTTGAGTGCACTAGGCAAACAGAAAGTGGAAGAAATGGAATTTTCCAACATCTACAGCAAAGTAAATAAAGCATTGAATGAAACGAACGAATTTGTTCGCATACTACAGGAAGAAGATGATTTTCCAGACCAATACTTTTTCGACGTACGTAGTTCGCTTAAACGAATTAAAGTGGAAGGCATGTACCTCGAAGAGGAAGAATTATTCAATCTACAACGTTCACTTGCCACAATCAGTGCAATTGTTGTATTCTTGAAAAGAAGAAAAGACAATGTAGAAATGGATGAGGAAGAGGCTACAGACGAATCGAACTATCCCTACCCTGCTTTACGCCAATTGGCCAAAGATGTGATGGCCTTTCCACAATTGGTATCGCAAATCAATAGAATTTTAGATAAATATGGTAAGATAAAAGATAGTGCCTCACCAGAGTTGCTACGAATTCGCAAAGAACTGGCTTCGACAATGAGCGGGATTTCTCGCACTCTTGCCAATATATTGCATAGCGCTCAAAACGACGGAGTAGTCGATAAAGACGTCACACCGGCTATGCGCGATGGACGACTAGTGATTCCTGTGGCTCCCGGATTGAAGCGAAAAATAAAGGGGATTGTTCACGATGAATCGGCAAGCGGCAAAACTGTTTTTGTAGAACCTGAACAAGTGGTAGAAGCAAACAATCGTATTCGGGAGCTGGAAAGCGAAGAGCGTAGAGAGATTATACGCATATTGATGGATTTCTCGAAAGTAATACGTCCTTTTGTTCCCAACTTGCTGGATTCTTATGAGTTCTTAGCTATAATTGACTATATACGTGCAAAAGCACGTTTCGCTATCCGCACAGGGAGTATTAAACCGGTTTTAGAGAACCAGCAAATCATTGATTGGTCGATGGCGGTTCATCCGCTATTGCAGATATCGCTAGCCAAACATGATAAAAAAGTGGTGCCGCTAGACATTGAGTTAACTCACAAACGACGTATATTGCTGATATCGGGTCCAAATGCGGGCGGCAAATCTGTGTGCTTGAAAACGGTTGGACTCCTGCAATACATGCTACAGTGCGGTTTGCTTGTACCGATGAGCGAAAGCAGCCATGTAGGGCTGTTTGATAATATATTTATCGATATAGGCGACGAACAATCTATTGAAGACGACCTGAGCACCTACTCTTCGCACCTTACCAATATGAAGGTGATGATGAAGCAATGTAACGAAAGGAGTCTGATATTGATTGATGAATTCGGAGGAGGTACCGAACCACAAATAGGAGGCGCTATTGCCGAAGCGGTATTGAGACGGCTCAACGAAAGACTTACTTTCGGAGTGATTACAACTCATTATCAGAATCTGAAACATTTTGCAGAAGACCACGAAGGCGTCGTAAACGGAGCAATGCTATACGACAGACATTTGATGCAAGCCTTATTTCAGCTTCAGATAGGCAATCCAGGAAGTTCTTTTGCAGTAGAAATAGCACGTAAGATCGGTTTGCCGGAAGATGTAATAGCAGAAGCTTCAGAATTGGTAGGAAGCGATTATATCAATTCGGACAAATATTTGCAAGACATCGTTCGCGACAAACGCTATTGGGAAAACAAACGACAAGCCATCCATCAAAAGGAAAAACAGCTCGAAGATATAACAAATCGCTATCAGACAGAAATTGAGGATCTAAAGAAAGAACGAAAAGAAATTATCGAGAAGGCTAAAGAAGAGGCTAAACAGATGTTGCAAGAATCGAACGCCCAAATAGAAAATACGATTCGCTCCATTAAAGAAGCACAAGCCGAAAAAGAAAAGACCAAAGAGATTCGTAAAACGCTTGAAGATTTTAAAAAGACTGTAAATAAGAACTCTTCTAACGAAGAAAAAGAGCAGTTGGTTTCGCGCCAGATGCAACGTCTACAAGAGAAACAAGCACGATACAAAGAGCGAAAAGAAAACAAAAAGAATACAACTCCGACCGTTACGAAACCGAAAACCGAAAAGCCTCTCGAAATAGACGACACCGTTCGTATCAAAGGACAAAATTCTGTTGGAAAGATAGTCGATATAAGTGGAAAGAAGGCCATTATTGTATTCGGAAGTATCAAAACAACTGCCGAACTTAGTAAATTGGAAAGAGCTACTCCTACAAAACAAGAGAACTCTTCAGTCAAATCGTTCGTAGGGAAAGAAACTCAAGATGAGATACATGAAAAGAAACTTACTTTCAGACAAGACATAGATGTAAGAGGCATGAGAGGTGATGAAGCCATCCAAGCCGTAACATACTTTGTCGATGATGCCATTTTGCTAGGCATCAGCCGGATAAGAATATTACACGGAACAGGAACCGGTATTTTGCGTACCTTGATACGCCAATACTTACAAACAGTGCCCGGTGTAGTACATTTTGCCGACGAACATGTACAATTCGGTGGTGCCGGCATTACAGTTGTTGATCTATAATACCTATATAAATATGAAATCACTCAGAGAACTCTTCCGAATCGGGAAAGGCCCATCAAGCAGCCATACGATGGGACCACAAAAAGCTGCCCACATTTTTGGTGACAGTCACAACGAGGCTAAATCTTTTCGTGTAACGCTATACGGAAGTTTGGCAGCGACAGGCAAAGGGCATATGACCGACGTAGCCATTACTGAAGTACTGAAAAAAATTGCTCCTATAGAGATAGTATGGCAACCGAACATTTTTCTTCCCTTTCATCCGAACGGAATGAAATTCGAAGCGCTAGATGCTAACAACAAACTTATCGACTCATGGACGGTATACAGTATTGGTGGCGGAGCATTAACAGAAGGGAAAGGCGAAGAAGATCGATTCAATACGCAGGAAGTATACGATATGAATAGCATGACTGAAATAATGAAGTGGTGCGAAACAAATGGCAGGAGTTATTGGGAATATGTGAAACAATGCGAAGAAAGCGATATTTGGGATTATCTAGCCGACGTATGGAACCAAATGAAAGCTTCTGTTGAGAATGGACTTGAAGCAGAAGGCGTACTTCCCGGCCCCCTAAATTTACCGCGAAAAGCATACACGTACTATATAAAAGCCTCGGGGTACAAAAGATCCCTTCAATCGCGAGGATTGGTCTTTGCATACGCCCTGGCGGTGAGTGAGCAAAATGCCTCGGGAGGAACAATTGTGACGGCTCCTACTTGTGGAAGCTGTGGAGTGCTGCCCGCAGTATTATATCATCTTCAAAAAAGTCATGACTTCAGCGACAAAAGAATATTAAGAGCACTCGCAACAGCCGGTATCATCGGAAACATTGTGAAACAAAATGCCTCTATTTCGGGAGCAGACGTTGGCTGTCAGGGAGAAGTAGGCGTAGCATGTGCCATGGCATCGGCAGCATCTAATCAACTTTTTGGCGGCGGACCTTCACAAATTGAATATTCTGCCGAAATGGGATTGGAGCACCATTTGGGAATGACGTGCGATCCGGTATGCGGATTAGTACAAATACCGTGTATTGAACGAAACGCCTTTGCCGCAGCAAGAGCACTTGATTCAAACCTATATTCATCATTCACAGATGGTATCCACAGAGTATCGTTCGACCGAGTCGTTCAAGTAATGAAACAAACCGGTCACGACTTACCATCACTCTACAAAGAAACATCGGCTGGCGGACTTGCCAAAGGCTATAATGAAAAAATTGACTAATATCATTGTTTAAAGCTATTTTTTCTAGTAAATTTGCACCCTTAATTAGATAAGACATTTTATTGCTATATGAAATTTACCGAACATCCACAATTAAACCTTTCGCAGATCAATAAAGAAGTATTGAAGAAATGGGATGAAAACAGTGTGTTTTCCAAAAGTATGACCGAACGTGAAGGTGCTCCTTCTTTCGTTTTTTACGAAGGTCCTCCTTCTGCCAATGGCATGCCGGGCATTCATCACGTCATGGCTCGTTCCATTAAAGATATTGTGTGTCGATACAAAACGATGAAAGGTTACCTAGTCCGCCGTAAGGCAGGATGGGATACACATGGACTACCTGTTGAACTGGGCGTCGAGAAAACACTCGGCATTACCAAAGAAGATATAGGAAAGACCATTTCGGTAAAAGATTATAATGCTACCTGTCGTAAAGATGTGATGAAGTTTACCAAAGAATGGGAAGACGTCACTCACAAAATGGGATATTGGGTGGACATGAAACAACCTTATATCACATACGACAACCGCTACATTGAAACGCTATGGTGGCTACTGAAGCAATTTCACAAAAAAGGATTACTTTATAAAGGTTATACCGTACAACCTTATTCTCCTGCTGCGGGAACTGGACTAAGTTCACACGAATTGAACTTACCCGGCTGTTATCGGGAGGTAAAAGACACCACTGTCACCGCTCAATTCAAAATGAAGAATCCGAAGCCGGAAATGGCTGAATGGGGTACTTCATTCTTTATAGCATGGACTACCACTCCATGGACTTTACCTTCGAACTCAGCACTTTGTGTCGGCCCGAAAATCGACTACGTAGCAGTTCAAACATACAATATGTATACGGGCAAGCCTATTACGGTTGTAATGGCAAAAGAGCGTATATATGGTTATTTTGATCACAAAGCCGATGGGATGAAACTCGAAGATTACAAAGAAGGCGATAAGATCATTCCTTTCAAAATTATAGGAGAATACAAAGGTACAGACCTTGTAGGCATGGAATATGAACAACTGATGCCTTGGGTAAATCCTGGAGAAGGAGCTTTCCGAGTAATTCCCGGTGACTATGTAACAACGGAAGATGGTACAGGTATTGTACACATCGCACCGAACTTTGGTCAGGATGATGCGAACGTTGCAAAAGCCGCAGGCGTTCCTGCTATTCAGCTCATCAACAAGAAAAGTGAGATTCGACCAATGGTAGACCTTACCGGTAAGTTCTATCTGGTAGAAGAACTGGATGAAGAATTCGTTCAGCAAAAAATGAATATAGAGCTCTACAATGAATATGCCGGTCGCTTTGTAAAGAACGACTACGATCCAAAGCTCACCGATAAAGACGAGACATTGGACATCAGCTTATGCATGATGCTCAAAATCAACAATCAGGCTTTCAAAATAGAAAAGCATGTTCATAGTTATCCACATTGCTGGCGTACTGACAAACCGGTGCTATACTATCCGCTAGACAGTTGGTTTATCCGATCGACCGCTTGCAAAGAAAGGATGTACGAACTCAATAAGACTATTCGCTGGCAACCCGAATCTACAGGAACAGGACGTTTCGGTAAGTGGTTGGAGAACTTGAACGATTGGAATTTGAGCCGTTCGCGCTTTTGGGGTACTCCATTACCTGTTTGGCGAAGTGAAGACAATAAAGACGAAAAGTGCATAGAGTCTGTAGAAGAACTCTATAACGAAATAGAGAAATCGGTGAAAGCCGGTGTGATGAAATCGAATCCGCTAAAAGAAAAAGGTTTCCAATCCGGAGTATATACTGAAGAAAATTATAATAAGATCGATTTGCACCGTCCATTTGTAGATGATGTCGTACTGGTTTCCGATTCGGGCAAACCGATGAAAAGAGAAACAGACCTTATTGACGTTTGGTTCGATTCAGGATCCATGCCTTACGCCCAAATACACTATCCGTTTGAAAATAAAGAATTGTTGGATTCGGGAAAAGTATTTCCTGCCGACTTTATAGCCGAAGGAGTAGACCAAACCCGTGGCTGGTTCTTTACACTGCACGCTATTGCTACGATGATATTTGATAGCGTAGCCTTCAAATCGGTGATGAGTAACGGATTAGTACTTGATAAGAATGGCAATAAGATGTCTAAACGTATAGGCAATACCGTCGATCCGTTTGCCACGTTGGACAAATACGGCGCCGATCCTGTACGTTGGTACATGATTACCAACTCAGCTCCATGGGATAACTTGAAGTTTGATTTGGAAGGTATTGATGAAGTACGTCGCAAATTCTTCGGAACGTTGTTCAATACTTATTCATTCTTTGCATTGTATGCCAATGTTGACGGATTTGAATACAAAGAAGCTGATATTCCTTTCGAAAAACGTCCCGAAATAGATTGTTGGATACTGTCGTTACTGAATACCCTTATCAAAAAAGTGGACTTCGCATACAATAACTTAGAGCCGACTAAAGCCGGACGACTCATTTCTGATTTTGTGAGCGACAATCTCTCCAACTGGTATGTTCGTCTAAATCGTAAACGTTTTTGGGGTGGAGAATTCACAGAAGACAAACTATCAGCATACCAGACTCTATACACTTGTCTTGAAACAGTAGCTAAATTGATGGCACCTATTGCTCCGTTCTATTCGGATATGCTCTATTCTGACCTGACAGCAGTATCGGGACATGACGGGAAACATCTATCTGTTCACTTGACCGATTTCCCCATCGCAAACGAGCAGTACATCAATAATGATTTGGAAGCTCGCCAGCAAATAGCTCAAGATATAACATCTATGATATTGGCATTGCGCCGCAAAGTCAGTATCAAAGTGCGTCAACCGTTGCAATGTATTATGATACCTGTAGTAGACGACGAGCAGCGTCAACATATTGAAGCGGTAAAAGAACTGATAAAGGGAGAGGTCAATGTCAAGGAAGTGAAATTTATCGATGATACCGCCGGCGTACTTATCAAGAAAATCAAACTCGACTTCAAAAAGCTGGGCCCCAAGTTTGGCAAACAGATGAAGCAGGTAGCCGGTGCAGTAGAGAAACTCACTCAACAAGAGATCAGCACGTTTGAAAAAGAAGGAGCTATTCAATTAGAGTTGGGTGATACGAACGTAACACTTGAAACAGCAGATGTAACGATTCTAAACGAAGACATCCCCGGATGGTTAGTTGCCAATGAAGGAAAGCTTACCGTTGCTCTTGAAGTAACACTAACCGATGATTTACGCAAGGAAGGCATTGCCCGCGAATTGGTCAACCGTATTCAGAATTTAAGAAAGCAGAGTGGATTTGACATTACAGACAAAATACATATTGAATTAGCCAAAAATAAACTGACAGATGATGCTGTAACCGAATATAATCAATATATTTGCGGTCAAGTATTGGGACTGTCACTCCAATTGGTTGATGAAATAGAAGACGGAACGGTACTGAACTTTGATGATTTCGATTTGATGATTAAAATTATGAAAGACAAATAGTAATAATATAAAACCGAAAAATGATGGCAGAAAAGACGAGATATTCCGACGCGGAACTCGAAGAGTTCCGTGCTATAATCAATGAAAAGTTGGGGTTAGCACAACGTGATTATGATATGCTCAAAAAGAGCCTGATGGGTACCGACGGTAATGATACCGACGACACATCTCCCACGTACAAAGTGCTCGAAGAAGGTGCCAACACATTGTCTAAAGAAGAGACTACCCGTTTGGCAGCACGCCAACTCAAATTTATTAAAGAATTACAAGCAGCATTGGTACGAATTGAAAATAAAACGTACGGAATATGTCGGGCTACAGGCAAATTAATACCGGCCGAACGACTTCGTGCCGTGCCTCATGCAACACTTAGTGTTGAAGCTAAACAAAACGGTTTTCATTAATGAAAGAATTTTTTACGAAAGGACGTATCGCATGGATCGTCATTATCGGTACACTTATTATTGACCAAACAATTAAAATTATCGTGAAGACACACATGTATCTTCACGATAATATTCATATTGCCAATTGGTTTTATATATACTTCACCGAGAACAATGGAATGGCTTTCGGTATGGAATTGTTCGGAAAACTATTTCTGACAACTTTCCGCATTGCCGCTGTCATCCTTATAGGATGGTACCTATATAAGATGGTAAAGAGTGGTGCAAAAACAGGTTTTATTGTCTGTGTATCGCTCATATTTACAGGTGCGGTAGGAAATATTGTCGATAGCATGTTCTATGGCGTTATCTTCAATGAGAGCACCAATACACAAATAGCATCTCTATTTCCAGCAGTAGGCGGATATTCTTCACTGCTTTACGGGAAAGTTGTAGACATGTTTTATTTCCCTATCATTGATACCTACTGGCCTACGTGGATGCCGGTTGTGGGAGGAGAACATTTTATATTCTTCAGCCCCATATTCAATTTTGCCGACTCGTGCATCAGTTGCGGAATCATCGCACTGATTATTTTTTATAGCAAATACTTCAATGCATCTTTCAAACTGCTCAAATAAATAATTATTATTCAGTGTCATGAAGAATTCTCTGCGATATTTCTTCCTTCTTTTTATTGCTATGCTGCTCGTATCTGTTACGAGTTGCGAACGCCGTCCCAAGAATGTACTTTCAAAGGGGAAAATGGAAGATGTATTGTACGACTATCACCTTGCTCGTTCTATGGCAGAGAATCTTCCTTCTGATCAAATGTACAAACAGCGTTACTACGTTCAAGGAGTCTTTGATAAATACGGTATTTCTGAAGCTGATTTCGACTCGTCAATGGTATGGTATTGCAGACACACAGAAGACATGTCAGCCATTTATAAAAACGTTCAAGATCGACTGAAATCAAACATCAGCAAAATGAACAAACTGATTACCGAATCGCAGCGCAATCCTGTTGGGGCTGCATCTGGAGACAGTTTGAACATTTGGACATTCGCCCGAAACACTCGTCTGACAGGCGATGATATGCACAATAAAATAGTTTTCTCTATATCTCCTGATTCGACTTTCCATCCAAGAGATGCATTTGAATGGAACGTAAACTTCATTTCTGCGGGGATGATGAATGGGGGTGCCACAATGTCTCTAAGTATTCGTTATGAGAACGATAGTACGGTAACTCAAATAGCTCAACTTATGGGTTCGGGCAATCGTTCGCTAAGAGTTCAAAACAATCTGCCTATTCCCATTCGAAAAATAAATGGTTTTATTTATGTTCTTAAAGGAGTTCAAGGAGCCATTGTCGTTCAAACCAAAGCATTAAAACGCTACCATGCGCACGGCAATGCACCACTGCCAAGTGCACCTAACAATAATATGCCCGGCAATATGCCAAATGGACATCAAATGCCACCCAATGGACCGATGAGACAACCGAACGGGCAACCCATGCCGCAGGCAGCACCTGTCAATATGGGCCAACACATACCGGGAACTCCTGGAAGTAAGGTTCCGAATGCGGCAAAGATTGATACATCAAAAGCGGTGATACAAGGTATTCACAGATTAACACCCGAGGAGTTAAACAAGAAACGCATCGATTCTCCCACTCCACATGGATATCAACTCAGACAACAAGTGCTCGAGAAACAAATACAACAAAACAAATCGAAATATCCGGTTCCGATTAAGAAAACAAAATAATGAAAAGCCGATATGCATCTCCGTTATTACAAATGCCGGATGGCAATGTTCTTGTCAAGCAGATAATAGAATTGGAAGACGGTGAGTTTAAGAAAAACTATCGATTCGAGCAAGAGTTATCGGCAACGATATGGATAAACGGACTTATTGAGATTGTGGAAGAAAAAGGAAAGCTAATAGCCTATAGTAGTTCTCCATACGACTGTATTAATAAACAGCCTGTCGGCGAAACTCAGCGCATACGATTGAAGTAGCGATAGCTACATTAAGCGAATCGGTAGTCAACCTGTCCTGAGGATAGTTGGGAATATACAAACGGCGGTTAACAAATTTCTCCGTCTCCGGACGTATGCCTCTCCCTTCATTGCCCATCACAATAACACCATAAGGAGTTAGTTTCTCTTCATAGATATTGTTACCATTGAGCAATGTTCCGTAAACAGGAACACTTTCGGGCAAAGCTTCGAAGAAAGAAGATAATTCCATATAGTGTGTCTTGACATGAGCCATTGCTCCCATCGTAGCCTGAACGGTCTTCGGATTATAAATATCTGCCGTATCGGGTGAACAAACAATATGTTCGATACCAAACCAATCGGCAAGGCGGACAATCGTTCCTAAATTTCCGGGATTTTGGACACCGTCGAGCGCAAGACAAAGAGTGTTTTCCAAAGAAGATATATCGAAAGATTCTTTTCGCTGTGCAAAAATGGCAAGGACTTGTTGAGGAGTTTTCATCAAACTAGCACGTTGCAGTTCTTCTTCCGACACGCAGCAAATTTCATCGGCACGAACTTCCGGATGAGCATCAAGCCACTCTTTCACCGCCGCAAGAAAGAGACAATGATAAGTCTCCATCAAATCACCCGCAACTTTTACCCCTTCGGCCAAGAAGACTCCTTCTTTATTCCTATCCTTTTTACGTTCTAGAGAATGAACATAACTTATTCTATTTTTGCTCAATCGAGATTCCAACATAAGACAAGTATCAATATTGGTGCAAAACTATTGAATTATTTTTATGCTACCAAAATATCGCTTATATTTGCACAATGTTTTTCATATTATGAGGAGATTTTGTCATTCGCTATGTGTTTTGTCTATCATGCTGTTCATCGTGGCTTGTTCGGCCACGAAGTATGTTCCGGAGGGAGACTTTTTGCTAAACAAAGTCAAAGTCTATTCCGATAGCGAAGATATTTCTCCTTCCGAGCTGAAACAATACATCCATCTGACTACCAACGCCAAATGGTTCAGTTTATTCAAAACACAACTATACATATACAATATGTCGGGCCGCGATTCCACTAAATGGGTCAACCGCACCATGCGTAAACTCGGCACCCCACCAGTCATGTTTAACGAAAAAGATGCCCAACGTTCACAAAAAGAATTACTAAGAGCAGTACAAAACAAAGGATATATAGGAGCCAATGTGGAGTTGACCACTAAGATAAAACGAAAGAAACTAGAGCTCATCTATCGCATCAAAGGGGGGCAACCCTACAGATTGCGTCATTTCTCGTATGGCTCTATAGACGAGGATATCCTTAACCTCATTAAAAATCGCCCCTCAGCATCGCTTATAAAAGAAGGTATGCTCTTTGACGTCAATGTCATTGACGCCGAACGTGATCGCATTACCAATCTACTCACCAACAACGGATATTATCGTTTCAGTAAAGAATACATTACTTTCGTTGCAGACACCATACGCAACAGCAAAGAGATAGATCTCAAAATGCGGTTTATACCTTTTGCAGGAAGCAAAAATTATAAACCGGCTCCCTATAGGCAATATCATATCAACAACATATCCATCATCACCGATTTTGATATGATGCAGGGAACATCACCTTCGGGTATCGAAATCAACGATTCGGTGCATTATGAAGGATACCCTATATACTACAAAGACAAGCTAATGTTGAGGCCTAAAGTACTTGTCGACAATCTGCACTTTGCCCCGGGAGATTTATACAGGAGCCAGACGATACAGCGCACCTACCGTAATTTCGGACGATTCTCGGCCCTGAACTATTCAAACATCCGGTTCACCGAATTACCCGAAGACAGCACAAAGCTGAACAGTTACCTACTGCTCACGCCCAACAAAAATAAATCGGCATCGTTCGAAATCGAAGGTACTAACTCGGCAGGCGATTTAGGAATGGCAGCAAGTGTTTCGCTACAACATCGTAATCTCTTTCACGGATCCGAATTGCTCACTATTAAGCTACGGGGAGCATATGAAGCCATATCAGGACTAGAAGGATATACAAACAATGGATATTATGAATATGGTACAGAGGCCACCCTGAATTTCCCACGTTTTGTAGCGCCGTTTATATCAAAAGACTACAAGAAGAAAAGCAATGCTTCTACCGAACTAGGTCTTAGAATCAACTATCAACTAAGACCTGAATTCTCGCGCACAGTTTTTTCTGCCTCATGGAGTTATAAGTGGAATCAACAGCAGCGCATACAACATCGCATAGATCTGATGGACATCAGCTATATTTACTTGCCTTGGATTTCAGACACTTTCAAAGAGAACTATATCAACAAAGGGCAGAATTATATCTTCCAATATAATTATACCAGCCGCTTCATATTCCGCTGCGGCTACACCTATGTTTACAATTCATTGGGCAATAAAGATACTTATTACAACAACAATGACAATTCATATTCTATCCGAGCGGGATTTGAGTCGGCCGGCAACTTACTCTATCTGCTTTCGAAAGCTGCCTCATTTCCAAAGAATTTTAACGGACAATATTCTATATTCAGCATCCCCTATGCGCAATACTTAAAAGGAGACTTCGACTATGTGCGCAAACTGGTGCTCGATCACCGCAACACGCTAGCCATACATGCAGCTTTCGGCATTGCCGTACCGTATCTTAATTCAAAAACCGTACCTTTCGAAAAACAATACTTCAGTGGAGGTGCCAATAGTGTACGTGGATGGGCAGTACGCGAGCTGGGGCCGGGAAAATTTGCAGGAGACGGAAACTATTTGGACCAATCGGGCGATATTAAATTCGATAGCAGTATTGAACTTCGTTCTCGATTATTTTGGAAATTACGTGGTGCAGCATTTATAGATGCGGGCAATATTTGGAGCATACGCAACTACGAGAATCAACTTGGTGGCGTATTCAAATTCAACGAATTCTATAAACAGATAGCTATGGCCTACGGGCTTGGACTACGCATGGATTTTGACTTTTGCATTTTGCGTTTCGACTTTGGTATGAAAGGAATCAATCCCGTCTATTCCAGTGGACCACAAAGATACCCCATATATCATCCTTCATTCAGCCGAGATATGACTTTCCATTTCGCAGTGGGTTATCCCTTCTAAAACATGAACGCTTGCGAAAACATAGCATAGCTGCGAGTGTATTATTGAACTATTAAACAATAATTTACGATATACGCACACCTCCATATCAATACAGTCGGCACCCCATTCTAAAACCGATAAAACGATATCGTTGCGAAAGCAGCGGTCTATTTCAACAAAATCATATTGCAATTTGCGCGCTCTATATTCGTACGTCTCCTCCACAGTGTTGTAACTAAAGTCACAATACTCTACCCAAAGTGCTTTTAAACGTTCCATGATACCTTTTAAAAAGGATGAAATCTGTGAGACATACGGATGAAAGTTGGTTCATGTCAGAACGATTTCATGTTTTGTCCTAAGAAGAATGTCGTTCCACATATGTGATTCGATCAACTCACATATGTGAGTCGATCGTTCCATATATGTGAGTTGATCGAATCACATATGTGGAACGACAAAACCTGAATGAGTCAACAGAAATGCCTTAAATGCGATAACTATGATTCAATAAGATGTGTACAAAATACCTTCTCACAGGGAAGAAGAACCGGATCTCTTCCATGCATGGACGGTAAGCAAAGGACGTTTCTACACGGCATGCACACCACAAATACCGAATAATGAATTAACCGGTTGATATACGAAGTGGACGTCCCGTATTTCATAACATGCTAACAATAAACAAGATAACACCTTTTCAAGGTCCCATAAACAAGTCGTACCTGTATATATCACTCATAGTCAACAAGATAAAGTGACAGAAACTTTTGGAAAAATAAAAAACGGTAGAACTACCATCACCTGAATAATTCATACTTGAATTGTAAAAGTACACACACAAGCCGATCCACATAAAAATTGCATAATAATTTTCATTAATCCTTTGAAATTCCGATTATACATTTAGACAACCTTCTAAAGTTACGAATCCGAGCATAGGAGTATTAGTTTATATGAAATCGTAAGTAGCTGACAAGACAATTGAAATTAGTAAAAATGTAATACTTACTTTCTTTGTTTTATTTCACCGATAGCCATACCTTTGCAGCGTCTAAGGAGAAAGACAATGACCGATAGCCATCGTCTATTTTCACGACAACAAGGTGTTTTCGGCTCTAAAAAAGCCTAAAGATAAAAATAGAAACTCTCTCTCTTATATAGGTTTATTATAAATTGGATGAATAGTTAATATTATTGTAAAATATAATAAAAAAGGTTCTTCTCGACTTGCGATAAATTGGGAAAAATTTCAACAGAAGATCTGTATGATTTATAATAGACATTAATTAAAAATGAATAAAAGCGACTTTCTCTGACTTGTGACAAGCCGGAGAAAGTTTTATTTACCCTTCTCCGATTGCAACACTACCGGAAGACTTTTTCTTCATTTTATCATGAGAAGTACACGTTATTATGGCATCGCATAAATACCCCGCAATCGACTAACAGAGCAATTAAGAAGTTCAGGAAATATAGGAACTCTTTTTACTTTATGGTATCCATAACGTTTGAAGAGTCATGTAAACTTTTCTAAAAGAGACTCTTGCATTTTCATTGAAATTTATTAAATTTGCCTTTCAAAAGATCATTACCATGAAACAAAGCCACCTAAGATACTGCTTGACATCTTTGTTTGCAATAATTGTCGGCATAGCATACGGAATTAATGTCCCCATTAGTTATGGAGCAAGATTACTAGAAAGTAAAGCCAAAAATTGCCTGAAAACAAAAAATGCGGAACAATATCTGAAAGTCCTGCAAGAAGGAATAACAAAATATCCCGAGGATATCTACTTTATAAATAACTTAGTTTATTATTATCAACAACAAAAGCCTACTGAAATCAATAATGCCATGGAACTGGCAAATACCCTATTGGCAAAAAAGCCAAATAACAAAAGTTATATCATTAATAAAGCCATCGTCTCTGTAAAGATGAAACGATATAGTGCTGCTAAGGCTCTACTTAAAGATGCTAATTTATATCAGACAGATCCTGCAACCGCAGGGTATATTACGGGCGAAATAGCCCTTGATCAAGGACAGTATGAAGAAGCAATAACCAACTTTGAAAAAGCTATTCGCTTAAACAACAAGGATGGGCATTCCAACTATGGACTTGGATTATCATATAGCCGACAAGAAAAGTATAAAGATGCTCTCAAATATTATAATAAAGCCATTCAGTTGGGGCTGCAAGATAGTAGGGTATACAATGATTTAGGAGAAACTTATTTTGAATTGGAAAGAAATTATGAAGCGATTTCAGCATATAGAAAAGCCACACTATTAGACCCGCAAAATGCCACAGCATTTCACAACTTAGGTTTTGTATACGACGAGATGTTAAGATATAACGATGCTATAAGCGCTTTCAACAAAGCGCTACAGATTGATCCGAAAGATCTGGAAGCATACAAAGGATTGGGAAGTGTATACTGCGAAAAGAAAAAATACAGCGAAGCTATCGATGCTTGCAACAAAGCACTACAAATTAACTCAAAAGATGCCGAAGCTTACAACTGCCTAGGAAGTATCTATTGCATCATGAGGAAATATGACGATGCTATTTCGGCTTTCCAAAAAGCATTAGCTATCAATCCGACTTACTCTGTAGCATCGGATAATTTGAAACTAGCTAAAGAAGCTCAAAGCAAGATCAAAAAGAAATAAGCTCAGTATTTCAAATCCAATTCGAGTTGTACAGGAAACTGTTTGCCTTGACTCTCATCTGGCTCGCCGAGCGGATTCGAGACAGAGAGCCCTATAAGACGAATATATCGTTTGGAATAATCAACTTGACGAAGCAATTGTTTAGCAATCGGAAGTATCGATTTAAGCTGATATAGATCCGTTTGACGATTAACGGTCAAACTGCGGGTTATTTGCGAGAAATCGGCAAACTTTACTTTCAAAGTCAGTGTCACGCCATGAAATTGCTGATGATGCAATCGCTCCACCAATTCGAGAGCGACATGGTATAATTCGATAATAACGGCAGAACGGCGATTGATATCTTGTTCAAAGGTCGTTTCACACCCTACGGACTTTCGTACCCTGACAGATGTAACACACCTTTCGTCTACTCCCCGAGACATATCATAGTAGAAAGTTCCTGCTTTTCCAAACTGTCGAATCAGCATTTCACGAGAGCAACTACGCAATTGCTTTCCGTTATGTATGCCAAGCAAATGCATTCTTTTTGCGGTAACAGGCCCGATACCCCAAAACGATTCGATAGGCAAATGTGCGATAAAGTTGAGTGCCCTGTCCGGATGAATAGTACAAAGTCCGTCCGGTTTACGATATTCGGAGGCTATTTTTGCCAAGAATTTATTATACGATACTCCTGCCGAAGCTGTAAGATGCAACTCATCACGTATACGGCGTTTTATTTCAATGGCCACATCAACGCCATGCTCTATATTCTTTTTATTCTCGGTTACATCGAGAAAAGCCTCATCAATAGATAAAGGCTCAATAATATCCGTATAATCGAAAAAGATATCACGAAGTTGTGCCGAGACCTCTTTATACAATTCCATTCGCCCTGGCAGTATAATGAGTTGCGGACAAAGCAATTTGGCCTTTACCGACGACAATGCAGAATGAACCCCATAGCGTCGTGCCACATAATTGGCAGTAGCTATCACACCACGCTTATCGGCATGTCCCACAGCCATAGGCACAGTGCGAAGCTCCGGATGATCGCGTTCTTCTACCGATGCAAAAAAAGCATCCATATCGATATGAATAATTTTCCGCAACATAAGACGTATCCCCCTTTATGCCCCAGTCAAATAGTTTTCAATTCTGCATATAAGCGCTGAATCGGCAATCCCATTACATTGTAATGGCTGCCTTTGATATCATTAACGCCGATAAACCCAATCCATTCTTGCACACCGTAGGCTCCAGCCTTATCGAGTGGCAAGTAACGCTTCACATAATAATTAATTTCATCGTCGGATAAATCCGAAAACGTTACCTCAGAGATGACACTAAAACTCTTCTGAAATGCGGTTGTAGTAATACAAACGGCAGTAATAACTTGATGTGTCATCCCAGAAAGTTTTCGAAGCATAAGTTTCGCTTCTTCTTCATCATGCGGTTTGCCCAAAGCTTCATCATGAAGCCATACAATCGTATCGGCAGTAATGACCAACTCATTTCCCGTAATAAATTTACGATAAGCAGCTGCCTTTTGATGCGCAATATACGAAGGTATTTCGGCTCCCTTCAACGAAGCTGGATATTTCTCATCCACATTGGGTAGAGTCTTCACTGAATAGTCAATATCCAACCCCGACAACAGCTCTTTACGTCGAGGAGAATTAGATGCCAAAATAATTTTGTATTTTGATAAGTTAGAGAGTATCATACGCTATATTATGATGAATATAAATGAGAGAAAAAAAGCTGCTTGCAGCAGCAAACAGCTTTTTCTATTAGTAAATACAAAAAGACTATAACTGAGCCAATTTGTTGTCTGAGCCAAGTACATTAAGTATTTTCTCTTTGTACATTTTCTCCATTGCATCACGAGCAGGTCCGCAATATTTACGAGGATCAAATTCTCCTGGTTTGTCATTAAATACTTTACGAACAGCAGCAGTAAATGCCAAACGAGAATCTGAGTCGATATTAATCTTGCACACAGCACTCTTGGCAGCCTTACGAAGTTCTTCTTCAGGAATACCAACAGCATCGGGCAATTTACCACCATTCTCATTGATCATCTCAACATATTCTTCAGGAACAGAAGAAGATCCGTGAAGAACGATTGGGAATCCAGGTAACTTAACCATTACAGCATCCAATACATCAAATGCCAATGGAGGAGGAACTAGACGGCCAGTTTTCGGGTCACGAGTACATTGTTCGGGTTTGAACTTATATGCGCCATGACTTGTTCCGATAGAAATAGCCAAAGAATCACAACCTGTCTTAGTTGTAAAGTCGATCACTTCTTCCGGTTTTGTATAATGAGACACTTCAGAAGCAACCTCATCTTCAACGCCGGCAAGTACACCAAGTTCACCTTCAACAGACACACCATATTGGTGAGCATATTCAACAACTTTCTTAGTCAATGCGACATTCTCTTCATAAGGTAGAGAAGATCCATCGATCATCACTGAAGAAAAGCCGAAATCAACACAGCTCTTGCAGAGTTCGAAGCTATCGCCATGATCCAAATGCAATACGATTTCAGGATGTTCACATCCAAGTTCTTTTGCATATTCTACAGCACCTTGTGCCATATAGCGAAGTAATGTTTGGTTGGCATAGTTACGAGCACCTTTAGAAACCTGCAGAATGACCGGAGATTTCAATTCAGAAGAAGCCTTGATAATGGCCTGAAGCTGCTCCATATTGTTGAAGTTGAAAGCGGGGATTGCATATCCACCGTTAATAGCTCTTTTAAACATCTCACGGGTGTTTACGAGTCCTAAGTCTTTGTAATTAACCATTTTGTTTGATCTTTATATATTAAATGAATAGAATTCAATGCAAATGTACAAATTTAAGTTTTAATCGAAAAACTATTTATCGACAAAGTAAATCTATTTGTGATTATTTATCTATCGATTTTATTTTCCTCTTTTTATAATAAACCAAGAAGAAAAAAAGAGATCAATATTATTGCTATTCAAAATAAAAGCTGTAACTTTGCGCACTGAATTTCGACCATTACACTTAATAACATATAAGATAATAATTAAAAGTATATACGATAATGAAAAAAGGTATTCATCCCGAATCATACCGCCCGGTAGCTTTCAAAGATATGTCAAACGGCGATATGTTTTTATCCAAATCAACTTGTGCCACCAAAGAGACCATTGAGCTTGAAGGTGAAACTTATCCGTTGATTAAGATCGAAATTTCGAGTACTTCTCACCCCTTCTTTACAGGTAAATCTACTTTGGTTGATAGTGCAGGACGCGTTGATAAGTTCCTCAGTCGCTATGGTGATCGTAAAAAGAAATAAAGAGATTACTTCTAAAAGTTAAAAAAAGGAATTCCACTACTTGGAATTCCTTTTTTTTAGTCTTAAACGATTGTAGTAAGGAAAGCACTTCGTATATTTGCAAGCATAATTATATCACATTATATATGATTAATAACAAATCAAAAAGAACAATGCAAAATGCAATACCTGTTTTTGCATTCATTTCCAAAAAATCTAAAAAGTTCTGGACATGGTACAAAGGTCTCTATATAGGCAGCCCATGGTATAAAAAGCTTTCGGTCGGAATCCTTTCCTTCATGATTGTTTTCATGCTCTATTTAGGAATGGTAGATTTGAATCTCTTTTGGCTGTTTGGCAAGTCGCCCAGTCTAAGTAGTATCCAGAATCCGGAGCAACCGGTTGCTTCTGAAATATACAGTGCCGACGGAAAGCTCATTGGCAAATACTTCCGCGAAAACCGCATACCGGTAAAATACGAAGAGATTTCTCCCATACTAATCAAGACACTGATCACTACCGAGGATGAGCGATTTTATCATCACTTCGGTATCGACTTCCAAGGTCTTTTTTCGGCCGCTAAAGACATGATGCATGGACGAAGCCGAGGAGCCAGCACCATCACCCAGCAGTTGGTGAAGAACATGTTCAAAATCCGTTCACAATATTCAACCGGTATTTTAGGCATTCTGCCCGGCGTACGACTTATTATTCAGAAATCCAAAGAATGGATCGATGCAATCAAAATCGAAATGTTCTATTCGAAAAAAGAGATTCTGACCATGTACCTCAACACGGTAGACTTCGGTAGCAATGCCTATGGTATTAAAACGGCCGCAAAGACTTATTTCCATACCACTCCGTCACAAATCAACTACGAACAGGCAGCCGTATTGGTAGGTATGCTTAGAGCAACAACGTACTATAATCCCCGACTGAATCCGAAGAATTCATTGAAGCGACGCAATGTAGTGCTCGAGAATCTAGTTACTCACAACGTGATCAGTCAACAGACCTGCGATTCTCTAAAACGGATTCCTCTTAAGCTGAACTATGCCGTAGAAAGCAATTATGACGGTATCGCTCTTTATTTCCGCGAAGCGGTTGCAAACGAGCTATATGCTTGGCTTAAAGATAATGATTTAGATCTATATAGCGACGGGCTCAAGATATATACTACCATTGACACCCGAATGCAAAAATATGCCGAAGAAGCCGTCGACGAAAAGATGCGGCAGGTTCAAAAGAATTTCAACAGCCAATGGGGAAAGAAAAATCCATGGTGCGACGAACATCACAAGGAAATACCGAACTTCATAGAAGACTTGGCAAAGAAGACAATGGTATATAAATTATTGCAAACCAAATACAGCAATAATAGCGACTCCATTCATTACTACCTGAACAAACCTCATAAAGTCAGAATATTCTCTTACGACAAAGGAATGCACAACGAAACAATGAGCACGATGGACTCCATACGCTATATGGAACGCTTCATGCACTGCGGTTTTATTGCTGTAGAGCCACAGACGGGATATGTAAAAGCGTGGGTAGGCGATATCAATTTTGAAGCATGGAAATACGACAAGGTTACAGCAAAACGCCAACCGGGTTCCACATTCAAGCTATTCGACTATACTGCTGCCATGAATCATGGAATGTCTCCTTGCGATACACGTGTGGATCATTACGTCCAATTAGACGTGCTAGATCATGGCAAACCCACCAAATGGGTTCCGGGTAATGCTAATGGCAACTATACCGGTCGCGAATATTCTTTGAAGGCTGCTTTTGCACAATCCATCAACACTATCGCCGTTCAAGTAGCCCAAGAGGTAGGCATTCACACTGTAGCCGAAACCGCCAAAGCAATGGGTATAAAAACGCCGTTAGAAGAGACTCCGGCATTAAGTTTAGGAGCTTCGGACGTTTCGCTCGAAGAGTTGGTCAACGCATACTCCACCGTCATTAACGATGGCAAAGCCCATGATCCTATCTTGGTAACAAAAATAGAAGATCAGAGCGGGAAAACCATTTACGAAGCAAGTGATACCCAAACGCAAGTCATTCCCTACGAATCGGCGTTCCTCATGCAAGAAATGCTGAAAGGCGGACTCACCGAACCGGGTGGCACAACGCAAGCTTTATGGGAATACGTTTCGCCTTACACTCGAGAGACTGAATTTGGTGGCAAAACCGGTACCTCGCAAAATCATTCCGATGCATGGTTTGTCGGTGTCACTCCTCACTTGGTTGCCGGTGCTTGGGTCGGTGCGGAGCATCGAAGCATCCACTTCCAGACAGGAGCTTATGGTCAAGGTAGCCGAACGGCACTGCCCGTGTATGGCTACTTCATGCAACGTGTATTGTCTGATCCGTCTTTGGCCCAATATAAAGGCAAATTCCCCAAACCGAAACAGACGATAACGAGAGATTATAATTGCCAGAGCGTTTACTATAACAACAAAAACGACTCAACGTCGGTCAATCTGGACGACAGCTTGGTTAATACAGGAGGCGGCAATGAAGTGGATTTAGGCGAACCGGTACCACCCGAAGGAGTAAAGAATACAAAAGAGAAAAAGGAGAAAAAAGATAAAGACAATAATGAAGTCATATTATGACATCAACACTTTTCTTCGGGCAATATAGCCGATAAGAGGAATCAAAAGTAGCAACACCTTTATGATGTTGCTACTTTTTTATCTTTATTTTTTCTTGAATAAAATCGAATAAGAAATCGACAGTCTTGTCTATGCCGAAAACAGAAGAATTGATACACAAATCATAAGAATCGGCAGCACCCCAAATCTTCGCAGAATAATAATTATAATAATCGGCACGCCTCTTATCACACCTTTCAATAGCCGTTTTTGCAGCCTCAGCCGAGATGTTGCGCTTAGCACAAATTCGGGCAATACGATCGTCAAAACAGGCTGTAATAAAAAGATTAGTATGACGAGGATTGTCCCGCAATATATAATCGGCACACCGTCCCATAAAAATACAAGACTTTGCCGCAGCAATCATACGAATCACATCACTCTGAATTTTGAAAAGAGAGTTATTGCTCAACATACTGGCACTTGGCGCAGCACCTTCGACGAAAGCAAGGTGCAGATTCGAAAGAGTTCCAAACATTCCTTGAGAAGCCTCTTCATCGGCCCTTTCAAAAAACTCCTTGCAAAGACCACTTTTTTCGGATGCCAGATTGATAAGCTCATTGTCATACAAATCAATGCCTAAGCGAGCGGCAAGCTTCTCTCCTATTTCATGCCCGCCACTTCCCAACTGACGGCCAATGTTGATGATATAATTCTCATTCATAGTTTTCGTCCTCATATTATCTCATGCAAACTTAAATTTAAATTTCGACTTTTACAAGCTTCAACCTTATTTTATTTGTCTCCACTTCTGGCAATATATACGATGCAGATTCTTGAAGTCTTCATTGTTCATCTATGTTTGGCATGGAAGGTAAACATGCTTTGGGAGTGGCTATACCTGCATAACACTCACGCTTTTTTTAGAAAAATGTCTTGCATCGGGGCGAAATAGTGCATGAGTGTTAAAAAAGGAATCAATGAGGCCGCCGAAATGCAAAATGACCCTCGTAAAGCAATCGATTGGGGTCGGGAAATGCAAAATGAGCCTCATTTTGGTCTGCGTGGGGTTCGGAAGTTAAAAATGAGCCTCGTATTTGGCTTCCTTTAACCCAGCGGTCAAATCGGAGGCTCGTATTTGGTTTCCTTTAACAAAGCAAACCAAAACGAGGCTCCGATTTGGCTTTCATTAACCAAATGATTGCAATCGGAGGCTCAAAAACCATTTCCAAACCCAAATCGATACGAAAACGCACTCTCGACAATGCGACATACTAACCAGAACAGCGTTTGCGCAAAAAAACGACCGCACGGTGAACAAATGGACTCACTCCCTGAAAGAGCGACAACAAAAAACAGAAGAATAAAGCTCAATCTTTGTGCTATTTCGGAAGAATAAAGCAGTTGTAAGTTACAAATATTTATCAACTGTTATAAATTAAAATATAATTATCCGATTTTCATAAAAAGAGTATCACACTTGCATATCATTTTGTATATTTGTGGTCGGTTATGAAAAATACTTCAAGCCAAAAACGGCTTTGAATAAACCTTTTACAAAATTTTTATTTAGATAAACTATGGCAGATAAAAAAGAAAAACTCTTCTCGGAATTTCCATCCGTCTCTACCGAAGAATGGCTTGCGAAAATCCAGGTTGACCTAAAAGGCGCCGACTTCGAGAAGAAACTCGTTTGGAAAACAAATGAAGGATTCAAAGTACAACCCTTCTACCGAATGGAAGACCTCAAGGACTTGAAGTCTATCGATTCTCTTCCCGGTGAATTCCCCTACTTGAGAGGTACCAAAAAGGATAATAACCTTTGGCTAGTGCGTCAAGACATCGTTGTAGACGATGCCGCAGCAGCCAACTCCAAAGCATTAGGCATTCTTAATAAAGGCATCGACTCGCTGGGTTTCAAAATTAAAGGCAAAAGTCTGAATCCCGAACTGATCGAGACATTGCTGAAAGACATATGCGCCGAATGTGTGGAATTGAACTTCTCCACGTGCCCCAACAAAGTAGTAGAACTGGCCCAAATACTCGTAGACTATTTCAAGAAAAAAGGATACGACCTATCCAAGCTGATCGGCTCGGTAGAATACGACCATTTCAATGTGATGTTGAAAAAAGGCAAAGAGAAAGAAGATTTCGTGCAAACGTGCAAACAATTGCTCGACATCACAGCCGAGCTTCCCAAATATCGCACCTTTACCGTCCATGCCAACTCGCTGACCAATGCCGGTGCTTATATTTATCAGGAATTGGGATATGCTTTGGCTTGGGGTAACGAATATCTACGCCAACTGACAGATGCCGGACTTCCTGCTGCTGCCGTTGCCAAGAAAATTAAATTCGTAATGGGCGTGAGCACCAATTACTTCATGGAAATTGCTAAATTCCGTGCTGCCCGTACATTATGGGCCAACATCGTAGCTTCTTACAATCCCGAATGTCATGGCGAATGCAAGAATCAGGGTGCCAATGGCGAATGCCGTTGCGCTGCCAAAATGAAGATTCACGCCGAAACATCACAATACAATCAAACGGTATTCGACTCGTACGTGAACTTGCTCCGTTCGCAAACGGAAGCGATGAGCGCCGCACTTGCCGGAGTAGATTCCATGACCCTTGTTCCGTTTGACAAAGCATACAAGGAACCGGACGAATTCTCGGAACACCTGGCCCGCAACCAACAATTATTGTTGAAAGAAGAGTCGCACTTCGATAAGGTAGTCGACCCCGCCGGCGGTTCATGGTATATAGAGACACTGACGGCATCTATCGCCCGCGAAGGTTGGAAACAGTTCCTCTCGGTATGCGAAGATGGCGGCTTTGAGACAGCCGTACGTAGCGGAAAAGTGCAAGAGACCATCAACACGAGCAATAAAGCCCGCCACACAGCATTTGCCAAACGCCGCGAGACATTGCTCGGAACCAACCAGTTCCCCAACTTCAATGAGACGGCAGCCGATAAGATCGTAGAAAACACGGCTTGCCACTGTGGTTGCGCTGCAGAAGAGAAAACAATAGACACACTGAATACCAAACGCCTGGCTGATGAATTTGAAGCACTTCGCCTCGCTACCGAGAAATCGGCTCATCGCCCCAAGGCATTCATGCTTACTATCGGTAATTTGGCCATGCGCCAAGCCCGTGCTCAATTTTCTTGTAACTTCTTGGCTTGCGCCGGATACGAAGTGGTAGACAATCTGGGATTCGATACAGTAGAAGCCGGAGTTGAAGCTGCCATGGAAGCCAAAGCCGACATCGTTGTACTGTGCTCGAGCGACGACGAATATACCGAATATGCAGTTCCCGCACTCAAGGCAGTAGCCAACCGTGCCATCTTTATCGTTGCCGGATCTCCAGCCTGCATGGAAGACTTGAAGAAAGAAGGAGTAGAAAACTTCATCCATGTACGTTGTGACGTATTAGAGACATTAAAAGAATACAACGCTAAATTATTGAAGTAAGATGAAACCAGATTTTAAAAACATAGATATAAACGAAGCTTTCAAACCGGCCGACGGGATGGCATGGCAGAAAGCAAACGGAATTGAAGAGAACTGGGAAACACCCGAACACATCGGCGTGAAACCGGTATATACAAAAGAAGACCTTGAAGGTATGGAACACCTCGACTATTCGGCCGGTATTCCTCCCTATCTGCGTGGTCCGTACTCTATGATGTATCCGTTCCGCCCGTGGACCATCCGCCAGTATGCAGGTTTCTCTACGGCCGAAGAATCAAACGCATTCTATCGCCGCAACCTGGCTTCGGGACAAAAAGGTTTGTCCGTAGCATTCGACTTGGCTACCCACCGTGGCTACGACCCCGATCATCCACGTGTAGTGGGCGACGTAGGCAAAGCCGGCGTATCTATCTGCTGCCTCGACAACATGAAAGTACTGTTCGACGGTATTCCATTGAACAAGATGTCCGTATCAATGACAATGAACGGTGCCGTATTGCCTATCATGGCATTCTATATCTGCGCCGGTCTTGATCAAGGAGCCAAATTGGAAGAAATGGCAGGTACGATCCAAAACGATATCCTGAAAGAGTTCATGGTGCGCAACACCTATATCTATCCACCGGCATTTTCGATGCGGATTATCTCGGACATCTTTGAATACACATCGCAGAAGATGCCCAAATTCAACTCCATCTCCATATCGGGCTACCACATGCAGGAAGCCGGTGCTACAGCCGACATCGAATTGGCCTACACACTTGCCGACGGTTTGGAATACCTACGTGCCGGCGTGAAAGCAGGTATCGACATCGATGCTTTCGCTCCCCGCTTGTCGTTTTTCTGGGCGATAGGTACCAACCACTTCATGGAAATTGCCAAAATGCGTGCAGCACGTATGTTGTGGGCAAAGATTGTGAAACAATTCAATCCGAAGAATTCAAAGTCTCTTGCACTTCGTACACACTGCCAGACATCGGGTTGGTCGCTCACCGAGCAAGACCCCTATAATAACATAGGTCGTACCTGTATCGAAGCAATGGCAGCTGCATTGGGACATACCCAATCGTTGCACACCAACGCACTCGACGAGGCCATTGCACTACCTACCGATTTTTCGGCCCGCATTGCCCGCAACACTCAGATTTACATTCAAGACGAAACATACGTATGCAAAGGTATCGACCCATGGGGCGGTTCGTACTATGTAGAGTCTCTGACCAACGAACTGGTTCATAAGGCATGGGAGCATATTCAAGAAGTTGAAAAGCTGGGCGGTATGGCCAAGGCTATCGAATCGGGTATTCCTAAAATGCGTATCGAAGAAGCGGCAGCCCGCACTCAGGCTCGTATCGACAGCGGTTCGCAGACCATCGTAGGCGTGAACAAATATCGTTTGGGCAAAGAAGCTCCTATCGATATTCTAGAAATTGACAACACGGCCGTTCGCGACGAACAGATTGAGACATTGAATAAAGTTCGTACCCGTCGTGACGAAAAGAATGTCAAGGAAGCTCTCGAAGCCATCACCAAGAGTGTAGAAACCGGCGAAGGCAACTTGCTCGACTTGGCAGTGAAAGCTGCACACATCGGCGCAACCCTGGGCGAGATTTCAATGGCATGCGAGAAAATAGCAGGGCGTTATAAAGCAGTAATCAGAACAATTTCAGGCGTGTATTCATCAGAAAGCAAAAACGACAAGAGTTTCAAGGAAGCCTGCGAACTTTGCGACAGATTTGCAAAGCAAGAAGGACGTCGTCCGCGTATCATGATAGCCAAAATGGGGCAAGACGGTCACGACCGTGGTGCCAAAGTCGTAGCAACCGGCTATGCCGACTGCGGATTCGACGTTGATATGGGACCGTTATTCCAAACTCCCGAAGAGGCTGCCCGCGAAGCAGTAGAGAATGATGTTCACGTAGTCGGCGTTTCATCGTTGGCTGCAGGTCACAAAACATTGGTTCCGCAAATCATCGCCGAACTCAAGAAGTTGGGACGCCCCGACATTATTGTCATCGCAGGCGGTGTGATTCCGACACAAGACTACGACTTCCTCTACAAAGCAGGAGTTGCAGGAATCTTCGGCCCCGGTACTAATGTATCAAAGTGTGCTTGTGATATTCTTCACATTCTTTTGGGAGAATAAAAAGAATACTCCACATATATAATTAAAAGAGCGCTGAAGCAAAACTTCAGCGCTCTTAATATATATAAAGAAGAAATTAATTATTTCGAAAGATAAAAAGCTATTTGAGCAGTTTATCCAGTAACGGTATCAAAGAACTATCGCCTGGACGCAATGCATCAGCCGAATTGATCGTACCATCGGCATTGATCATTATAAAACGGGGAATGGCAGCGATGCCCCAATCTTTACTTATTTTCTCATGTTGATCTTTATCGGCTATAAACTGCGGCCATGCCGGAGCATCGTCGGTTATCATTTTCTTCCACGCCTCAACATTGGTATCAAGAGAGACACTGATGAATTGAATATTCGGATTATCTTTATAATGCTCCACTAATTTTGCCAAATGAGGTATTTCGGCTTTGCAAGGGCCACACCATGTAGCCCAAAAATCAACATAAAGCAACTTGCCTTTGTAATCGGAGAAGCGGTGCAGCTTCCCATCCTTGTCAGCAAACTCATCGTCGGGGGCTACCGTTCCGGCCTTTGTATTCTTCATCGCCTCTATTTTATAGCTATAGGCTTTGACAATCTCGCTATCACCCACCGCTTTGTAGGGCACCCAGAACTTATCGATATCATCGCCCGCACAGCGTTGTGTCACGTAATTGAGAATCGCCATTTCGAGCGATTTCTTTATTTCGGCATTCTTCAAATACTTATTAGCCACATTCACAAACTCAATCCCATAAGTAGCCGGATCATCATCGTACTTACTCGACACTTTGCCACGCACAAAAGTAGAGATTAGCGAATAGCTTTCGTATTCGGGATCATTCAAATCGATACTCCCGAGCAATTTCTGAAATGCCTCGTCGGCGATAACATCTATATCCTTGGACCTGTCATAGCACCTCATCAACGCAAGGCGGTTGCGAAGATATTCACATTCATTCATCAGCCTTATTTGAGGTATCAACTCTTTTTCTTTCAGCTTATTTATCATGACAGCAAAGTCAGCATGATACTTATCGAGCATTATAAGTTTGTTGTCATAATTTGCCAATATCTCGTTTTGATCTCCTGTGAGAGAAAAATATTTGGGATACGAATAGCCATCATTAAAAGCATCAAGCAAACGACAAACATCACTCCCATCTCCACTATATTCCGATACAACCTTTCCTTGCTTTTGCAGAACTTTTATTTTTAATGTTTTCCCTCTTTTCAAAAAAGCCGTTACCACTTTTTGGTTAAATCCCATCAGATAACGGAAGTAACCATTCGGCAGGGTATCATTATAAACATAATTGCCCTTTGCATCAAACTGAGGCTGAAACATTCTTGGACCTTTGTCTTTGATCGCAGGAATAGCAATCAACGTTCTTTTTTGTAAAGCTGTATCGGCTACATTCAGTTTCAGTAGTTGCGCCTGTACAACACAAGGTGCCGCCATAAGTATACTTACGAAAAGGACGGCTAATTTTCTTTTTTTCATTATTACGAATCTTTTTATTTTATCGGTTCTACTTTATATCCCAAACTTTTTAAATCTGCTACAATGCCTTCTGCTTCTTTGTTCTTGAGCAAATGTGCCAGCCCCACAACAATCAAAGTAGGCTTTTTCTTTATCATCTGCGGAATCTTTCTCATCCACTCGGCATTGCGTTTGTTCACATCAAATAGGCCGGAGGTCAGCCCTGAAGCATACTGATTGTTCTGCAACTCGAGCATGATGTCCTCTCCCCTACCTTCAGCATACAGTTTCTTCAACTTTTTTATCAACTGTACCTTGCTACTATAGGTATGACAAAAATCGGATAAGGAATTCATCTCTTCGGTCAGAGTTTGTTTCTTCGAAGCACTCTTTTGCATCTTCATCTTTTTCAAAATGGAATCTTGTACGGCAAAAGGTTCGAGCATCTCGATCGACTTGCCATCACTCACGGCTTGTGCATGCACATAATAGTCAATCGGTGTGAATTTCTTCTGCATATTTTCTTGAGTGATGCCAAACATCTGCATGGAATACATCATCTGCAATATAATGGCTGCATACGTTGGGCGCATATTGGAAACGTACATAGGGAAAACAGTCTTCATAACGGTGTCGACTTCGGCAGCTTTTTCGACACCTATTATTTTATCATAAGTACTATCGGCCGGCAAGAGTATTTCTTGAGGAGTAAGTTTGTACATAGGTTTCGCTTGAGGAGGTTGCACCTCTTCGCCCATAACGGTACTCGACGGACTTTGATTCATATCAGTTTCGAAGCATACTTGTGGTATGGCCTTATATATCTTCTCAAAATTGGGAATACCACTGACTGTCTCTCCACGCATAATATGAAAACTTCCAAGAATATACGATGGACTCTTCAAACCATTACCCGAGATTTTGAATAAGATAGCGTTGGTAGCCGTTTGTGCACAAACAGCTACCGAAAACAATAATGAAAGATATACGATTAATATTTTTTTCATGACCAAGCTGATTTATTTAACATCACGCACATAGCGCACACTAAAATAATGGACAAAGATGGTAGCGCTGCGACGTTCTACCTTCTCTATATTGGGCATTATCTTACGATAAAAGACACAAGGGTTACTCATTGTGGAGTCGATGGTAGATGTCCAATACATCCCTTCGTCATATTGGCGATAGGGCTTTACCGTTTTATCGTTATCGTTTATATTTCCCCATTTACACAATTCCCCACCAAAGCGTAAATTCAGTCCGGTGCCCTGTTCAATACTCTGTATCATCAAAGATGCAGCTCCATCTCTCCAGCCGTCTCTGTCTGCATCATTGTGTTTCATTCCCAAAGCCGTTTCCAATTGCTTCCAATCTTGATCGGAAGGCAGACGCCATCCGTCAGGACAATTATCCAAAGCCTGTTGATAAGAATAATAATTACCAAAGTCGGCTAAGTATTGTTTTGCTTTTTCAAAATCACTCACCGTTACAACCTTGCTCAGCCATCCCCAGTCCGAAATCGCTGTAAGATCATAATATGGCATACCACATTTCAGATTTTCTGTCATCCAATCCAATTTATCGATGCGTACCCATTTGTACTCATTGCCTTCTTTGTCGGTCATGGTGCCTGTTGCCGAAGGCTTCACGCTAATATTATCGTCTTTATCGTTACCACACGAGGTAGAAGAGACAAGAGCAATAAACAAAATAAGTATATAGAATATTTTTTTCATCATACAATTCTTTTTAATCATCCAGTTTTATTCCCATTGACTTGATCACATTTCGAAGTAGCTCAAACCTTTCAATAACGATAGGAAAGGCAGCCATCATCTCTTTTACTTCAGACTCTGAATAAGTGCAGGCCGCATTGGAAAAATATTCCAAGTCGGCATCTTTTAATGCAAGATAATAATAGTTATAGTCTTGCCAAAAACCCCGACTTCGAGCAATACTATCATTGACAGTATATTCCAAACCGAGATCCGACTTATCCACCTGATAGTAAGATTCGCCATAACTATAAAACTTTGAAAGTTTATCGGGATTTAAACGCCTCAGCTTATTTAGAACGATCTGACTGAATATGGTCGTAAAATAGTTTGCATCCTGAAAGCCTGTATCCCCGCTGGTACTAACAGCGTAGCAGCGAGTGCCCAATACTTGAGTAGGATGAGGTACTGTTCCATCCCATGAACCTTCCGGAAGGATTTCTAATACGCCATTATTGTTTACCCAAGTAGTGATAGAATCTACAATAAGAAAAGAATAAGGTACAGCCTTACCAAGACGTTTAGCCAATTTCTCTTTTATCAGATCTGCCACCTTCTTTTGCTGATCTATACTACGAATATACTTATAAGTATAGCTATAGGATGAAACATCTCCAATGAATGGATATTCTACATCTACCATTTCTGTATTCCATATCAGATTACCATACGCATCTGTGCCATTCTTAACTTTTTTGAGTGTGTCATTGAAAATCAAATAAGCACCTGTTTCTTTATAGAAATTCCGTTGCAAATCGGCCGTTGCACTATGATCTTCGTCCAAAGGCGCAAAAAGATTCTGATCGGCATAACTGGGTGAAGTATCTTCTTGATTGCTACAAGAAGCAAATCCGGATATGATTGCAATGCACGCTATATAAAATATTATCTTTTTCATTTCCACTGAATTTATATGATTAATAAGCTTTCGACCTTACCACCTTACGAAGCGGACGTTCATTACTACCAATCGTATTTTGGAATTCTCTTACAGCTTTCGGAATATCTAAGACCATTCCTCCATCATCGGTACTGAGTTCATAATATTTGGTGTTTTGTGGGATATATTGGCCGTTGATATAGGCATAAGTAGTAAAGGAGTGTTCTACTTTCTCTACTTCCGGATATTTCTGGTCGACTGCATAACGACGCATATCATACCAACGCAGACCTTCGAGGCAAAACTCCCGCTGGCGTTCTTGTCTGATGAAAGTAACCAATGCCCCACCGGTCAAATTTAGTGGAGTATCATCCGTTACACGATTTTGACGCAAAGTTGTAAGATATTTGATGGCATCCTGATCTTTTCCCAGATGAGCACAAGCCTCAGCAGCATTAAGATATGCTTCGGGCGAACGAAACAGAAATTGATCGGAGACTCCCGTATAAACACCGAATGTCTCTTCCCTATTGTCTATCTTGTGATAAGACGGTTCGTTTCCTACGCCATACTTTGTCTGAAAGAACGTTTTTTTACGTGCATCATTACTGGTATATAATGAATAGAGATGATTCGATATTTTCCACACGGGTGAATATGGGGTACCATAATAGCTACCACCAGGGCGCAAGAACAAAAGATTTCCCAAAGTCGTTCCACCCATCGAGAATACATTTTCAACATTTGTCTTAGATAAAGGAAAGACATCTTCACTTACTCCAACCAATTGTTGAAGTTGATTGTTCTCACCAAGCGACAATACAGCATATTTTTCTGCCGTAGCCCAATCTTGCATATATAGAGCAACACGGCTGCGAAACAAATAAACAGCATTGATACCAACCCGATGAATCGATTCGGGCGAATGTAGATCTTTAAGATACTCTTCGGCAGCAGACAAATCGCCTACGATCTGATCATAAACTTCTTTCACGCTATTGCGGGCATAAATTTTATCTTCTATATACGCTGTAGTTTTAATAGGCACTCCCGGTGTAGAAGCCGCCGTAGAAGGAACGTACGGTTTGGCATAAAGATTGACTAGCACATAATAATAAAGTGCACGCAGAAAGTGAGCCTCACCATTCACCTTATTGGCGAGTGCCTTTTCATCTTGATCTTTAACTGTCAACCTGCTTGCCTCGTCTAAAATCATGTTACAAGTTGCAATATGATTATATGACAAATTCCAATAAGACTTTTCTATTTCGTCATAAGTATCTTTCTGCTGATAATCAAGATACGTACCTTGCTGCCATGTAAAATAAGGATACATTGTTTTCCTATACCCCATACTTTGGTCAGGATCTGTTGGAGGAGTTAAATTCTCGTCTAACTCGTCAGACATAAAATGTATAGGCAGGTAGTTGGTATTATAGACTTGTATATAAGAATCGGCATTTGCCACAAGCCCTACGCCAAGGAAGCCGCTGCCCACCATTAGTTCGTCAAGATCGGTATAAGAGTTTACCCTACTCAAATCTTGCGAATATTCTTTAAGAAAGTCACTGGAGCACGATGTGGTCAGTGCCAAGACCAGACTTATAATTGATAATAATCTTTTCATCTTCTTTTAGCTTTTAGAATATAACATTTATACCAAATGAGAAGCTTGGGCGTTCACTAAGCTGTATCGTAGTAAATCCTCCCTGCGTAGGTGTCTGCCCTTTCAGTTTAGGATCGCAGATCGTAAAGAGATTATACGCAGATAGCGTCATGGCCAATCGTTGAAGTTTGATGTATTTGAGCATTCGAGCATCAAATTCGTATGTAACACTCGCACTTTGAAGTTTCAAATAGTCAGCGCTCACCACTCTGATATTAGAATAGTCGTACATATCCCAGGCACTATTGGCTATAGGTTGTCCACTATCGGCATAGGCAGGGCGCGTTGAATAGTGGTTGGCATATTTTGTATAATTCTCACTGGCGCTTGAGATGATTGCCGGAATATTGGTTTTATTCTCGTCACCCGGTTTCTTCCAACGTTTCAGATAGTCGCGGCTATAATTGCGGTCGGGACGGATATCTGCTGTATATACACCGCCACTTGCAGCACTTCCGTACATGGCAAAAAGGCGTGTCTTAGCTCCAAAGCTATAGGCTAGATTGAAGTTCGCATGCCAATTCTTATAGCGAAACGTATTGGTAAGACTACCCTGTATATCCGGATCTCGTCTCCCCGATGCTTGAAGTACCATCGTATAAGTATCATATTTACTCAACCCTGCAAGAGAGGAAACATTGTCTTGAAAATCATCAAAGATAGGTCCGCCATCAACAGAACTGAGTTTCAAGAAACGGTAGCTATAGAATGTATTGACACTCTTGCCCTTTACGAGAGCCTTACCATCAAGAAAATCTTTTAAGTCGTAAGTCTGAGCATCGGGACGTGAGTCGAGCGAATTGATGATTTTCGAGATAGAAGTAGAAAGAGTCCAACGGAAATTACGGTTAAGTATGGGACTATAAGTCACATCCAAACTATATCCCTTATTGGTGACGTCGCCGCCATTGATAACATAGGTTTCTATACCATTGACAGAAGATACGCTCTTCGTCATGAAAGCATTCTTTGTTTTCTTGTAATAGAAAGAGGTCTCCATCTCCAATTTATTATTGAAAAGAGACATATCCAAGCCCATATTATAAGATTGCGTCGTTTCCCATTTCAGATTAGGATTCGGATAAGAATTGATTGTTGAATAATAAGAATTATAATAAGTATTCATTGAACCTTTTTTGATTGTCATCACAGGCGATTCGGAGCTGAGCATATTTCCCTGAAAGCCATAAGATGCTTTCAAATTCATATAATCGATCCATTTATAATTCAACAAACCGATGCGTTTCATATCCAGCGAGCCAGAGAGTGACCAGATAGGAAGGAACTTGTCATTAGAGCGATCACCAAACTTATTAGATCCGTCGACGCGCCCATTAAGATTAATACGGAACATCTGATTATAAGCATAAGTAAATGATGCGTATACAGATACGGTGTTCGTCAAATTGTCAGTTATCAAAGGTACGTTACTACTCAGCCATGCTGCATAAGAAGTATATACTGTAGGATCAATATTAGTGACGAAAGTTTCGCCACGATCGGGATAGTAGCCTCTTGAGATATTCTGATATGTTTTATATTTATCATGATATATTTCCGTTCCCACAGTCGCGTCTATATTATGTACGTCATTCTCACCGAAAAACTTATTGGCATCCAATTGCAGACGAGCCGTATAGCTACGGTCATTAATCGTCTTTTTAGTCAATTCTCCTCCTTGCGGCATCAACGACCTACCCAGTTCTTTTATTGTCTCTCCATATTCAGCTCCACGCAATTTTGTAGCATAGAACGTTTTGTCGCCCCAATAGTTTTCAAAGTTACTATTTTGATTGGTATATGAGATGATAGCATTGGCATGCAACCAATCGGCAAAAGTAAAACGTAGATTGGCATTGACTGTGAACGATGAGACTTCTTGTTTATTAGAGCTATTATCCAGTTCATTAAGGATATTGAACTTATACGATTCGGTAGTAGTCACCTTATTCTGATAATAATAATATTTACCGTCGTCGGTATAGCAAGGTAAAGCGCGCGAAGTCTGATAAGCATAATCTACCGGATTGATTGACGACTGATAGTTATTGCGTTTAGAATCGTAGCCCGTAAACGAGAACGAAGTAGTCAAAAATTTGCTGAAAGTGTTGTCAAGATGCATCGAAGCGGTATATCTTTCACTACTATTGGACTTAATTACATCATTATCGTTATCGTAACCTAATGATGCATAGTAACGAGACTTGTCAGATCCTCCGCTAATGCTGGCAGTGTGCTGCGTAGACCAACTGTCTCGGCACAATATCTTGAACCAATCTGTATTTTGTGCCTCCAACTTAGCTACCGAACTATTAAACTGGGTATTATTGATCTCATTGTTGTATAAACTATTGAGCAACCCTTCATAGCCCACCAAATTGATATCAGAACTATAAAGATAATGATCGGCTGCCAGCTCGCGTGAGAACTGTATGCGTTCCTTACTGGACATGACATCTACCGAAGGATCTGAATACCTCGGACGGCGTTTATAGTTCATATTCATATTGTAGCTCACTTTGGGTTTACCCTCGTAGCCCCGTTTTGTGGTTATGACAATAACACCGTTGGCTGCCTTAATTCCGTAAATAGCTGTAGCGGCAGCATCTTTGAGCACATCAATACGATCTATATCTTGGGGATTGATTCCGGCAATAGCGTTTCCGATACGGTTCACATAGTCGGGGTCATTGAGTTCTTCGGGAGAGATTTCGACCGGGTCTTTCACCACAATACCATCTACTACCCATAGCGGTTCGCGATTACCTATCAAAGTGGAAGTTCCGCGAATACGTATTTTAGGAGCGACGCCTATTTCTCCGGAATTGAGGCTCACCATCAAATCAGGTATACGACCTTCAAGCATCTGGTCTATACTGCCTACATCGCTACGCAATACATCTCCTGCTTTTACAGAAGTAACCGCACTTGTCAAACTACGTTTATCCAATATCTGATAACCGGTGACTACCACTTCTTGCAATTCACGGGCATTGCTCTGCAACGTAATATTCATGTTGGGACGCGCTTTTACGTCCATCTCTTGCATACCCACATAGCTAATATGCAAAACGACGCCTTCGGGGATATTGGATAGTGAGAATCGCCCATCACTATTAGTGATGGCTATCTTTCGACTGCTTTTTACCCGGATAGAAGCGCCGATGACAGGAAGATTGTCTTCGTCCGAGACGATGAAACCCGAAACATTGATATTACGGCGTTCTATCTTATGAATAACGCACACGCCATTTTTCATTTCGTACGTCAGGTCATACTCATCCAAGACTCTACTTAATACAGACTCCCAGTTTTCTTTATTAGCTTTAACCGTTACGCTTTCTCCTCTCGTGATTTGTGAATTGTAGAGGAAATTCACATCCGTCTGTTTCTTTATCTCAACGAGGAAAGTTTCCATCGAAACATCCTTTAGGTTGAGCGTCACTGTCTTTTTAGGAACGGCCAATGCCGAAACTTGCAGCAACACAAGAAACATAGTCATTAATAGTCCTACTTTCTTCATTGTTTGGGTTTTCATTTTAAATATAAAATTGGTTTTTCAAAAGCATACAGCTTCCACAATCATCGGACAATTGGATCTGCGCAAATCTTTTTTGTCTGGTGAAAACCATATTAAAACACTCTCTAACTTTTATTTTTTATAACAGATTATTCACTTTTTCCCTTATTCCGTCTACCTAAATATACACATCGCCCTTCCACATGGTAAGAGAAGTCGCCAGTCATTTCGAACACATCGAGAAAGGCATTCATCGTATCATAACGCCGTACGGTTCCCGTATAAGTTTGACTTGCTATATCAGAACCGTCGTAAACCACTTCGACATCATACCATTTGGAAAAAGTCGATATAATGTTGCTTAAACTCTCATTGTGGAAATTATAAACTCCTCTAGTCCAACTAACATACTCTTCTATATCAACAGATCTTTTCTGCACTAGACTACCGGTAGATAACGCTTGTTCACCCGGCTCGAGTTCAACGCTCTCTCTCGTTGGCGTCGTAAATCGTACTCGCCCCTTGACCAATGTAACCTCACAGCGCTGCCGGTCATCATACGCATTGACATTGAAGGCAGTACCCAACACCGTAACTTCCCCATAACGGGTTTTGACTATAAATGGATGCTCCGCATCTTTTTTCACTTCAAAATAGGCTTCGCCTTTCAGCTCAACAACCCGTTGCCCACTGCCGAATCGCATAGGAAACCTCAATTCGGATGCCGCGTTGAGGTGCACAGTTGTACCATCTGCCAGTAGTACTGTATTTTCTCCGCCCCTCGGAATAACAAATGTATTTAATGGCGAAGCTGCAGATGCGCTATCAGAAAGATCGACCTGCACCGGGACATACGACAATAAGCCTTGATGATAAGTGACTCTAACACCACCCAATACCATATTTATATTCTTCTGCCCAATATTCAATGTCTTTCCATTAGGGAGCAATACTTGTCCCTTTTTCGTTCCGGGCGAAAGAATCGTCAATTCATGACTGACAGGTTGCCGCACGGAAGTCATTTTCCAAACAGCAAATACTCCTATTAATATTAAGATAACAGCCGCAGCCGAATACCAGCGATAGAACATGCGGCGAGGTTTGTATTTATAAACCCCAGTCGACCCCACTTTTCTCAGAAAACGAGAATAAGCATCTTTACTTGAATAATGATTATAACGAATAAATGAATGATTGAGACCGTCTCGACGGCACAAATCATCATATTGCTCCTTCAATTCCGGATGGAGAGTCAATAAATCTTCGGCCCGAAGTTTTTCTGTCTCGGTAGCCTCTCCCATCAGTACTTTACGCAATAAAGAAGCGTTATCATATATATCAAATACACTTTTCACGTTACTTTTATCCGTTAATTTATAATGAATACTCACAAGAAGATAGAAAGGGTGACAAAAAAAATAAAAAAGTGCATACTCACAAGAAAAAAAGCGAGAAGCGCATATTTATTCTTTTTCCATCTAATTTCTTAAAACACCTCTAATTAAAGATATCGTGCCGTATCGGTTTGATTCAACAAACCCAAACGAACTTAAAAGAGCAGCAATAACACCGAAAATTGCGAATCTTTGAGATGCTTTCTCAGGAACTTATAACTGCGCATTTTCTGTGTTTTCACCGTGTTGATACTAACGCCCAATATTTCAGCTATCTCGTTCCAATCGTGCCCCTCAACTCGAAGCAACATAATACGCCGTTGCTCTACCGGGAGCTGATTGATATATAGATAAAGCTGGCGTATCATTTCTTCACGAATGGTAAGAGCATAGACAGACTCATCGTCCTGCTCTTCCAATTGATTTTCGGCAAGTGATGTGAGAATATCAGAATGAAGCCGGGTGTCGCGTATAAAGGTAAGACATTTATTATAACACGCCTTATATAGATAATTGGTAAGTTCACGCACATCAACAAACTGATGATTGTTTTCATAAACCGACAAGAACACTTCTTGTACCAAATCTTCTACCGTATCTTGCAAAGGAGCTAACAAACGAGAAGCATAAGAGCAAAGGGCGGCGTAATATTGCCGATAAAGATATTCATAAGATGCAGTATCTTTACGGTTTATGCCAATAATCATTTCGTTTATCGATCTCTCCAAAGGCGCCATTGTGAGGTGTTTATTTCTTCCATTTGCTGCGCAAATTAACGGATAATAACGATTAAATCCAAATATTGAATGATATTTATGAAACGGAGAATAGCATAAAACACATTACCTTCGAAAAACAAATTCTTCTCATTTCATTACTAAGCAGTCAAATATATCGCACACAAGCCTTAAAATGGTCCATCAAATAGATTCCTGCATAAAGAAGCATTTTAATAATTAAGTTAAAATGGCAATTGAAATTCTTTTTCTTCGAGATTTTGCATAACTTCGTCAGTAAATACAAAATACATAAATAAGATGGACAATCCTAACTTAAGCGACGAAGACAAAAAGTTATTGAATAAGATGCGCCCCGAGGAACATAAAAAATTTCAGTTTTTCGCATCACCTGATGATAATGAAGACAAGTCGTGGATTAAGAAGAATTATTGGTGGATACTTATTATTCTGGGAGCATTGCTTGTTAGTTTAATACGACACTAAAGAATTGCCGAAAGCATTTATATCTTGACGCTGAACACATTGCCACCAGAGGTGCCCAAACAAACAAACTAACAAGAAAAAATCTTTTCAAAAGATTTGTATAGTCCAAAATATAGTCTTATCTTTGCCCCGCATTTGGAGGAATGCAATAAGGAAGTTTGGGTGAGTGGCTGAAACCAGCAGTTTGCTAAACTGCCGTGCGGGTTACCGTACCGCGAGTTCGAATCTCGCAGCTTCCGCAAATACAAACCAAATGGCGCTTTCGTCTAATGGCTAGGACGCGGCCCTCTCACGGCTGAAATGCGGGTTCGAACCCCGCTCGCGCTACAGATATAAAAATCGATGCATTATAACAAATGTATCGATTTTATTCTTAAGGCACCCCTCCCACTCCAATATTCCAATATTACTTTATGATACCTACAGCATTTAATCTGTAATCGTGCCCCCACTGACGTAACGTCAAGATGAATGACAGCACATTATGTTCTTTGAGATAATCTCCCAAACGGCGATTACGATAACAGCGAAGCTTCAATCTTGCTGCCTTATAAATAGCATCTATACTAATAGAACGGCCAGAAGTGGAATAACTGAGGATGCATAGCAGATCTATGCGGTATAATATCGCTGCAAAAAGTTTATCATTAATATCCTTTGCCACCTCCGTATGACATCATACCGTACTATCTCACAGCACGTTAACGATGCACCGTATACAACGCCAGCGAAAAGAGGCCTGAAAATCGGCTCGAGAGCATGTTGTGGAGCCGTTATTTTCAGCAGACCTCTGCTTAGAACAAGTCTAAACAATGGCCTACAGATAGCTGAGGGTTCACTTTGTACACAAACGAGTGTGCTCCACTTCTTTTGATAAGTACAGGGCTTATCGTACCGACTGCAATTGATTATTCCTATAAGTTGGTTATTAAAAGTTAAGTTTGTAGTTAAGGTCTGGAAGTCTCACACGTGTGAGACATCTGTCTCACACATGTGAGACACTTGTCGCACAGCTGTGAGACGAACGTCGCACACGTGTGAGACTTCTATCTTATACTTAATAAAGAAACAAAGGGTGTAGTTTGCTGAATAAGTTTCTGCCAATCTATTCAGCACATGTCACTTAGTCCACTAGCTTTTTTACTAATGAACCCATTTTAGAGACTACTCTGTCATTATGCTTCATCATCAGGTTCTGCATGGACGATTATCTCGCATCTCGGAATGACCATACTGATCTCTTTTTCTATTTCATCACAGATTTTGTGAGTGGTCTGTAGATCTAACTCAGATTTAAAATGCACATTTACTTTAATAAATGTATCGGCACCAGCAACTCGGATCTTTAAATCATGGTAGCTCTTTATGGCTGAATTTGATTTTAGTTTTTCCTCTACTAACTCTGTCATTCCATCCGGAACTTTATCCAATAAAATATCTATCGCTTTTTTCCCTAATTTATATGAAATATATAATACGATAAATGCAACGCCGAGTGCTGCAATAGCATCGGCCTTATAATACCCGAAAGTTGAAAACACCAAGCCTAGAAGGACAACTCCAGAGCTAAGAATATCTGTAGAGAAATGGACAGCATCGGCCTCTAATGCTTGACTATTGTTATGCTTGGCCGCTTTGAACAGCATTCTCGAACGACTAACATCAATGATGATTGATGTGATAACAACAATGTAACTCCATATCGATATTTTAATATGTATCTCATCTGAAATTAATCTGATGATAGCCTCGTATATAATCCATCCGCTGGTGATTACTAATAGTATTGATTCTAAAAAAGCGGATAGATTTTCCACTTTTCCATGGCCATATTGGTGCTCTCTATCTGCTGGTTTATCAGAGATACTTACTGAAATATATGTTATAATCGCTGCTATTAAATCCAACAATGAATGGAGTGCTTCTGACAGAATACCCAAACTGAAGGTCAATATGCCTACAATGAATTTGAACAGTGTAAGAAACACCGCTGCCAATATAGACGACATTGCCGCTCTCTTTTTATTAATCATAAAGTTTTCTTTTGTCTGTTGAGTGGCAAATTTATGAATAATTTCTGTTAGTATATTGTTCCATTACTATTTTTATTTTTCTCTATAAAATATTTATATATTAATTTGGTTTATAAAATAAACTTGCATACATTTGCGGAGATACTAGAAGATGAAAAGGTTCTTTCATCTATTATTTTTATTCTTATGGTTTATATTATAAACTAATTTGTTTAACATGCTTTAGTTATACGGCCGTTGATTGAAGCAATAAAGAAAAAGGAGATTTGAAAATGAATTTATGGTTAAAAGGTTTTACTCTGCTTATTTTATTTATTTGCTTTCTTACATCAACTCTGATGGGGCAAAATATGAATATTAAGGTCGCTAATGTCAGAAGTGATAAAGGCAATGTATTGTTGATGGTTAGTAAAGCGGTAGATGGACGTGAAAACGATTCTATTGCTTCTTCTGCCGATAAAGGTGCTCTCAAACCAATCATGAGATTACAAAAAGCTTGTAATGGCAGCGTCAATTTTGTAATTTCTATGGACGAATTGAAGAAAATGCATTCGGATAAATTTGTCATTTCGGTGTTTCACGATGAGAATGGAAACTATAAATTGGATATGAATGACCAACAACGCCCTATCGAAGGTTTTATCCGGCGTATGTATTCTGTGAAGCAATGGGATCATAATGAGACAGCTCAGCTGAATTTGTATTATCCAATTTCTGAATAATTTTATCTCTTTTCTTATGAGTATAATGAATATTGTAGGTCTGAAGGTTAATAAGAACATCATTTTCAGTGTGTTGATAGCCTTATTCGTGCCACATGCTTATGCTATGATGGGCACGAAATCTAAAACGGTAGATATTAAACCTGAGAGTAAGACTATTCTCTCTAAAGATAGCGTTGTACAATTGAATGAAGTGGTTGTCAGTACGGGGCGCATCTTTAGGAAATCGGATAGATTTGTATTTCATGTTCCCACAACGTGCATGAAGAACTCTGAAGAGCTGTTTCGGCAGCTGCCTGGTGTTTATATGAGCGACAAGGATATTTCTATTTATGGTTCTTCCGGTACAAAAGTCTATATTGATGAGCGTGAGGTGAAACTTTCGGGAGAACCATTAATCATATATCTTCGGTCATTGTCTTCTTCGGATATCAAACGCATTGAAGTTCAGTCTATGTCGGATGCTTCGCAAGGTGCCGATTCTAAAGGTGGAATTATACATATCTATCTACGAAAGCGGACTGAAAATGGTTTTCAAAGTAATCTGACATTCGAAAGTCGCATTGCTCCTTCTTTGAAAGATTATCGTCCTTCTTTCTCTTTGATGGGTCACCATAGGCGATTGGATTATTATGCATCGGCATCTTATATTGGCTGTATCCAAAATAAAGGAGAGGTGGATGCTAGTAGAAACTATAATCAACCCAATTATTCTTTTTTGAGTAAGAGCCTTCTTTCTGTTCCTTCTCATTATGTTGCTACCCGGGCAAATGCTGTTTATGCTTTTGACAGTCTTAGGTCTTTGGGGGCAGAGGTCGAATATATTTCGAATTTGCAAAAACGCAATAGCGATAACCACACGATTATGAATATCGGCTCTCGTTCGTTTGAGAGTATGGGACGCTATACTCAACCAGACCAGTATCGGTTGTATTCTGTTACAGTCAATTATCAGCAAAAGTTAGATCAAAAAGGTTCCTTATTTAAAATGTTAGCCGATTATGTTCGCAAGCGTTCAACAAGCAATAGCGACTATAATATTAAGCAATATTGGACCAATACCGATACGATATATCGTAGTCATTTGATTTCTATTTATGATGTCGCTTCGGCAGATTTATCATTGAAGAAGTGCATTCAGCCTAACAAGACTTTTGTGGCGGGAATAAAGTATACGTATACAGACATGAACGATCATTCCAACTATGAGAGTTTGAAATTGCAGCAATGGAGTAATCTGCCTGAGTTTGCTTATCGATTGCATTATACAGAACATATTGCTGCCGGATATTTGACGTATGGTACTCGTTGGAATCGTTGTTCAGCCGATCTTGGTTTACGTACGGAATATACAAAGACGGTGAATCATGCGCTGCATAAAAGTAATAGTTATATAGATTTTTATCCATTTATAACTTTCAACTATGCATTCGATCAGATTCAACGTTGGATGTTGTCTTGTCAGTTTGCTCGCAACATAGAGCGTCCGGGCTTCTATGCTCTTAATCCTATTCGTATACAGACCTCAGAATATAACTACCAGATAGGTAACCCCTTATTGAAACCTACTTATATTAATAAGGTGAGTGCAACATTGATTTATGATTATCGCTATACCCTGTCTATTGGTTGTAACATGCATCATGATCTGATCCGAGAGTTTTGCAAACAAGATGATGAGAATCCCCAAGTGTCGTATATTACTTACGTGAATCATCATAGAGAGAATCATTGGTTTGTCAATTTAAACGTTCCATTGCAACCTTTTGTATGGTTGAATCTGACGAACAATATTACTGCCGTGCGACAGTGCATTCAGACCAACCCCGGCGATGCTTATAGTAATCATCATTTATTCTTTATACATTCGGTTGCCGAATTTCGGTTATCTTCTTCTCTATCGGCTGAGTGGGAGTACAATTTTCACAATAAGCTTTATTCGGGCAATAGTCAAGTATATTCTCATCAGCTTCTGAATTTTGCATTAAAAAAGAAATGGAAAGAAGGAAAGTGGATCTCTACTTTGAGTGTTGATAATATATTTAACGTGCGTGACAAATATGGCAGCCATATAGATGCTTATACTATAAATACGGCATACCGTTTGGCTTCTAATGGAAGAATGTTTAAATTTGCAGTTGCGTGGAACTTTAATTCCGGCGTAAAAGTGAAACGTCACTTGTTGGAAAATAGTTCTTCTAGCGAACGCAACCGCTTCAATAAATAATAATCAGTTATCTAAAAGAAAATTTATTATGGAAGAAAAGGTGTTAACAGAGAAAGAAAGTTTAGAACTTATCTCTCAAATGATTCAATCCACAAAGAAGAATAGACCTGTTAGTCCGGGCAAAGAACTGTTGTATTGGGGATATTTTACTTCTATTTTGGCATTAACCATTTATTTGCTGATTAATTTTACCTCGTCCGGTATTTGGTCATGGGGATGGATGCTTATGTTTGTCTTTTGGGGATTTTCCTTCTTCGTGCATAAAAGAAAGAAGACTGTTGTTACTTATATTGATAAAACAATCGGGCAAGTTTGGCAAGTATTGGGGTGGATGTTTGTCATTACCTTTTGGGTGGTTGCTATCTTTGGTGCTATTTATGGACGCGAAGATTTTATATTGATGATGCCTCTATCTCTTTTATATTGTGGCTTAGGAGTGTCTATCACAGGTATCGTTGTTCGCGAGCCTTGTATGATTTATCCTCCGCTCCTTTCATTCACTATTTGTTTTTATATGCTCCAAATGTTGGTTATCGGTCATTATCCTACTAATTTATGGAATTTACTATTTGGTCTTTCTTTTGTTGTGACGTATATCATTCCAGGGCATATGATGAATAAAAAATCGAAAGTAAAATGCTAAGAGATTTAGATCCGTTACTTCATTCGCAGTTGCGTTTGGCAGTCGTTTCAATCTTAATGTCAGTTGAAGAAGCGGATTTCGTCTTTCTGAAAGAAAAGACCAATTCTACGGCAGGCAATCTGAGCGTCCAGTTAGAAAAGCTATCAGAGGCCGGTTATATTGAAGCGAATAGGACTTTAGAAGGAAGACGAACTCGTACGGTATGTAAAATGACAGAGAAAGGGCGCCAAGCTTTTGCCTGCTATATCGATACGCTGAAAGATTATTTGAACGTGGGTAAGTAGCACCCACGTTCAACAAGTTTCATTCTCCTGTTTTGTCCTTCAATGTGGGTAGCAATTTACCATATCCCTTCAGTATATCCAATGTCTTTTTGCGAATGCTGTTCTGTTTGAAGTCCCAGAATCTCTTTTCGAAGAAAAACATGAGATCCATGCCGCTAATATTTCCTCCATTAACATACAAACCGCTGTGTCCCAATTGAAGTCCTCGCAACCCTTTCTCACCCGCAATTTTAGAAGTGATGCTCGATGCTAGTGTTGTTGCCCTCGATTGATCGGTATAATGCTGTGGTCCATTGAGCGGTTCCCATTGTCCGTTCACTTGGACTAGTTTGCAATGGAATATAGGATCCCAATTGTAGGGCGTACTAGCTTTGTAGGGTGTCATTGTCAACACAATCTTTTTACCGGCATTCTGCGGTAATGTCTCATCAGGACCGATATTATTGATTTGTATCGGTTCCAACAATGGATTGTTGATGATGTGATTATCGAAGTGAATGTTCTGAAGTTCATTTTTGTTGAGTTGTATTTCTTTCTTGTCGTTCAGTATACGGTTCAACTTTAATGAATCGGATTTACTCCATTGTGCTTTAACCGATGCCGTAAAAAGGCATAATAATAGCACTATTATTATTTCTTTTTCTCTATTTGACATAAAAATGTTATCCTGAGTTTCTTTTTACCACCACCTGTATCCACTACTACAAAGCGGGTTGTTGTAGCATGCTTCGATAGTCCACATCGTTTTGCTGTGGTGCTTTGCATGTTCTTCCCACCAACTGCGGTAGCGATTGGCTGCATCTTTTAATTCATTGTCGCTCAAAAAATAAACGGCTTCATAGTTCTCGGCATTTGCCACTACCATATGGCATCCTTTTGATGCACCGTGTCCCAAGCGGATGCTTTCTACTATCCACAGCATGCATTCACCCAATCTTATTTTTGTTTCGTAAGCAGTAGAAGCTGTTGGGGGCATAGGAAAAGACGGTATCACCGAGGTATCGGAAGCGTATTTCAATAATGCCGGAATATCGGCTTCTGTAAACAGCGGAACTTCGACAAAACCTTGCGGACTCTTTGTTTGATAAGTGCCCGATTTTAATTGTTTGACAAAAGTTTGAACGTCCGGATGATTATAGTTCACCTTATCATCGTTGCAATTGCTTAATGTTATAATGGCTATGATAGCTACCAATATATAAAGTGCTTTTTTCATAGTGCCGGTATTTAGAAGTTCATACAGAGACCGCTTTGCAAACTAAAAGCATTGCTCTTTTCAGTTCTATAAGATGTATATTTCGATTCGTTGTTAAAATAATGTGTTATTGCAGGCTCCGCAAAAAAGGCTATTTTGCTGTTCAGATGATAACAGATACCCACTCCTGCCATAGCTGTAAACTGTATATTTTCATTGGCCGAGCCATGTGTAGCCGCTATACATTTATCTGCCGAGCCGCCTACTGTAGCATAGAAATCTACTTTTGAAAGTCTGGCGAGTGTTGCATTAACTTTAACGGGAATACTGAGATAATGCAGCGTTTGCGCGTCAGAGTGCATATAAGTGTATTTTATGCCCGATTCAACAGCCAGCCAATCATTGAGTTGCCTTTCCAGTGTAATAGAACCGCCCGTCGGCATTTCAAATTCGCCACTGGCAGGCATCGCCAAGTTCAGAGCAGCCTTGAGTGCCCATCGTTTGTTCGAGTTATTGTTGGCAGCCATCAGTTTATCGGTTGTCTGAGTATTATTATCTGTGCTATTACCCAGTCCTCCGGCTTGCCATGTATTATTGTTGCGATTGTCAGATGTGTTGCCGGCATAAGTTCCATTATCTCTTACTCTCACTGTCATGTGAACAGTGACGGTAACGGTAGAGTCGTTGTCGCTTTCTTCAGGCTGTTGCTCTTTCGTACTTGTGGGACGGTTGCTTGATGCCATTCTCGAAACTCTTACCTGGGTAGCGCTTGGAGTTTGTTTCGGTTCTATTTCAAGTTTCTGTTTGGAAGGAGCCACTCGCGACATGGATGCCGCAACTTTTGCAATAATCTGATTTGTATTGTTACTTTTGGGTATGAAGAAAAAAGCGGCCGACGCTGCACCTATTATCAATAGCACCGATGCTGCCGATACGGTGCGGTAGAATATAAGCTTGCGCCGTCTCTTCTCACTAAGAGAGACATCATTTTGTATGCTTTCCCAAAAACCGTCGCGTGGCGTAATCTCTGCATCCCCCAGATGGTGTGTGCAGAATAATTGGGTCAATTCATCGTTTTCTTTCTTTATCATTTCTATACTCATTAATACGGTTCGCTAACAAATACTTGGCGTAATGTAATTGCGATATCGACGAATGTTCTTTAATCCCTAGCAGCTCAGCTATTTCCTTGTGTGCTTTGTGTTCAAAGACAACAAGATTGAATACTGTGCGGCAGCCCTCAGGCAGTTCGGCAATAAATTTCATCAATCGTTGTTCGCTTAACGTTTCGTCAGCAGGTGCTTCAACAAGCTCAGGCACATCAGGAATTTCTTCTTCCGGAACGAAAAGCCGTTCTTTTAGTTGCTTTTTCCTCAAGTAGTCGATAGCTTGCGCCATTGCCACTTTAGTGAGCCATGTTGAAAGAGATGATTCTCCGCGGTACGTAAATCGAGTAAATATTTTGACAAACGCGTCGTGTAGAACATCGTGCGCCGCTTCCATATCGCCCGTATATCGGTAACATATAGCCAATAACTGCTTGGAATAGGTAGTGTAAAGTTGCTTTCGGGCTGAATTATCTCCCTCCCGACAGCCTTTTATTAGTTGTCTTTCCTTTTCCAATATTACGAATATTACTCGACTCGGGGCTTTTACTGCGCCGTTCGATAGTTTGACGTACGACTATTTGAAATGTTGCAAAGAAAAGTCGATTATTTTACGTTTTTTTCGAAAGTTCTTTGCATTTAACACTTAATAGACATTTAATCAGAGGTTTCATGCCGTGTTATTGTTGGCAAAGTTAATAATTATTTTTATCAATGCTCCTTTTTTCCTACTTTTGTAGACGAATAGCATTATTTAATCGATGAAAGTTTTATTATTGGTAGTAGGGAAGACTGTCGACTCGCGTATCCAAGCGCTTGTAGATGATTATAAAGAGAGGTTGAAGCATTATCTGCCTTTCGAAATGTGTGTCATACCCGAGCTTAAAGCAACCAAAAACTTTTCATTCGACCAACAGAAAGAAAAGGAAGGTGAACTGTTGATGAAGTTTTTTCAAGCCGGTGATACGATTGTACTTCTTGACGAAAATGGTAAGGAATTTAAATCCACCGAATTTGCATTATGGATGCAGAAAAAACAAAATACGGTTTCTAAACGGCTTGTGTTTGTCGTTGGCGGTCCCTATGGCTTTTCTCCTGCCGTTTATGGTAAAGCTAATGATAAGATTTCTCTTTCGCGAATGACCTTCTCCCATCAAATGGTACGGTTAGTCTTTATTGAACAGCTCTACCGGGCTATGACTATATTGCATGGAGAGCCATACCATCACGAATAATATTCTTTACGGCATCAAATTTTAGTGAATTTGGTGGTATATTGCTTCATACGATTCGACATGCAATGGTACATACCCGAAAAACAAGAGCTGTTTATCGCTGATAATTAAGCGAATAGATGCTATGAAAAGAATGTCTATATCCTGCAAAATTGTCGTATGTTAGTTTTCTCGGTGACGTCCATAAGTTTTTTTGAAAACATATGGACGAAAATATTTTTAGGAGCATATGTCGTTTTGAGGATTAAAGATACATTGTGGCACAGTGTTTTTTGGGCGCTATGGTGAATATAAAACTAGAAAGGAGAAGATCACTCTCATGTGATCTTCTCCTTTTAATTATATCTATTTGTTATATCTCTTATAACAACGTTTTAGGATCTACAAAAGACTTTTTGTAGAGGTCGGCCACTGCTTTGAAAGTAACTTTGCCTTCTACCACGTTCAAACCTTTTAGTAGAGCGTCATCGCCTTTGCAAGCTTCTTTCCAACCCTTGTCTGCCAAAGCAATAGCATAGGGCATTGTGGCATTAGTAAGAGCCAGAGTTGATGTGTATGCAACAGCGCCTGGAATGTTGGCTACTGCATAGTGAACAATACCATCAATTACGTAAGCCGGTTCGGAGTGTGTTGTAGGGTGAGATGTTTCGAAGCAACCGCCCTGATCGATAGCAACATCAACCAAAACAGAACCTTTTTGCATCAACTTCAACATGTCGCGAGTGATAAGATGAGGAGCCTTATCTCCAGGAATCAATACGCTACCAACAACCATATCGGTCGTTGGAAGTTCCTTGCGAATGCTGTGTTCGGTAGAGTAAAGAGTATGTACGTTTTGAGGTAATACATTCTGAATACTTCTCAGAAGAGGCAGATTGATATCGGTAATAGTAACGTCTGCACCCATACCTGCTGCGATAAGTGCCGATGCAAAGCCTACGTGACCGGCTCCAAGAACTAACACTTTGGCAGGTTTAACACCGGGAACGCCACCCATCAAGATACCTTTGCCACCTTGTGGCTTCTCTAAGAAACGTGCACCTTCTTGAACAGCCATGCGGCCTGCTACTTCGCTCATCGGAATAAGTAACGGCAGCGAACGATCGGCTTTCTGAACCGTTTCGTATGCCAAGCATACAGCTCCTGATTTTACCATCGCGTCAAAAAGAGGTTCGTCTGAAGCAAAGTGGAAATAAGTGAATAAAAGCTGGTCTTTTTTGATAAGTTTATATTCGGGTTCGATAGGTTCTTTTACCTTTATAATCATCTCGGCTATTTTGTAAATGTCTTCGATGGTTGGCAATATGTTAGCACCTACCGCTGTGTATTCTTCATCGGGGAAACCGCTGTTTTCGCCGGCTCCTTTTTGTAAATATACAGTATGACCATGTTTTACGAGTACTGAGACGCCTGCCGGGGTCATACCGACACGGTTCTCGTTGTTTTTAATTTCGCTTGGGATACCAATAACCATAATTTTCTTTTATTTTAGAGTTAAACATGGTGCAATATTACAGAAAAATTAAATTCAATATCCAATTTTTTATGTTTTTTTTCGCTATATATTCAGTATATTTGCAGTGTCAAACGATGGAAATAATAAAATGAAATATTATATAGCGTGCTTACTAATAATCTTGAACTTTTTTACCGGTTTTGCTTCGAGTTTGAAACCTTTTCGCCCTAAATTATTATCACCTCTCAACATTCCTTTAGTATTGAGCGGTAATTTTGGAGAGATTAGATCCAATCATTTTCATAGCGGTATTGATATAAAGACTCAGCATCGAATAGGTTTGCCTGTTTATGCCATGGCCGACGGGTATGTGTCGCGTATTCGGGTCACTGCCGGTTCGGGATACATGCTTGATATTGCATACGGACATGGCATCTCTTCCATATATCGTCATCTGGATGGTTTTGTAGATGCTATATCCGCTTTGGCTAGGGAAGTGCAGTATCGCCGTCAGAGCTGGGAAGTGGATTTCACACTACCACCCGGCAAGTACCCCGTCAAAGCCGGTCAACAAGTAGCTTGGAGCGGCAATACAGGGTTCTCGGGAGGTCCTCATCTTCATATGGATATGTATCGAACGGCCAGTAAGGAGTATATCGACCCGTTGCCTTTCTTGAAACCTTATATACAAGATCATCGTAAACCGCAAGCTGTCAGTCTTCAAATATTTCCCGTCGAAGGTCAAGGCGAAGTAAACGGAACTTTGCGTCCTCATATATTTGCTTTCGGCAATACGATTAATGCCTGGGGCAAGATTGGTATCGCAGTGAAAGCTTTCGATCATATAGATGAGACGTGGTATTGTATGGGCGTACGCTACGTAACATTGCTTCAGGATGGGAAGAAAATATTCAGTAGCGATATTAAATGTTATTCACCTACCGAGGCTAAAATGGTTTATGCGTGGACTTACAACGGATATATGAAATCGTTCATCGATCCCGGCAATACACTCCGTTTTTTAAAGGCGTACAATGGGAACGAAGGGTATGTTACGGTGAACGAGGAGCGTGATTATCATTTCGAATACAATTTGTGTGATATATTCGGCAATCGTTCGTCTTATAAGTTTGTTGTTCATGGTAAACGTCAGCCTATTCCGAAAGCTCCGATTCAAACAGGTGTACTTTTGGCATGGAATAAGACAAACTATGTAATGCGCCCCGGCATGGCATTGATCGTGCCTTTTGGCATGCTTCATGAAAATATGTATCTTAATTATAAATTGATACCTTCTAAGTCAGGAGTTTCTTATAAATACCAACTTAATTATCCTCCCATTCCTATGAGCGGAACAGCCGATCTTGAAATAAGGTTGCGCAAACGTCCTGTAGCCGATATTAATAAGTATTATATAGCCAAGTGGGAAGGAAATGTTCCGATGTCTACTAATAATCGTACTATTCAGAAAGATGCGATTGTTACCAAAATTAAGGCCCTCGGAACTTTCTCTTTAATGATAGATCAAAAGCCCCCTCATATCATGCCCGTCGATCAGCATTCGTGGAGTCGCGGCAAACTCGTCTTTTCTATTACGGATGCACAAAGTGGAATAAAGAGTTATCATGGCTATATTGACGGACGTTTTGCCATATTCGATCGGACAGTAAAAAATACACTTGTCAAATGCAGCATTGACTCTAGCAGAGTACAACGGGGTAAAATGCACACATGTACTATGGTAGTAGAAGATATTTGCGGCAATGTTGCTCGATATACGAAAACCTTTAAATGGTAAATAAAACAACATCGCATAAAAGAGAGGCAAAATGCATTCTTTTATGCGATGTTATTTTATTTATTGTGACGAAACAGTGTTTTAGCTATTCGCCTTCTGCGCTCTGAATCTCACCTGTTACAACACGCGCACCATTTTCTATGGTAGACGAAATAGGTTTGCAATGCAATACCATTTTTACTTCTTTGGTTCCCGGATCCATTATTTTGATGATATAACTCTTGGCAGAAGTTATTGCATCGGCTTGTTGTTGGGCGTCTAGGTATGCAAATGCAGCGGGTTTGCCTTGAATGAAGCCTATCGAAATGCCTCTCTTGGCTGTGATGATTGTCATATCGTCTGCGTCCTCGCCTACATAGAGCACTACTTTGCAAGAACACATGGCACTGGTCATCTTAGATTGTACATCTACAGGGCTTATCTCGTGAAGAGTAGAGGCTACTGTTGGATTCGTTGTCGTTTGAACTTGTGTGCTTGTTGAACTCTGCGGTACTTGTATAACTACAATTCCCGTACTTGTAGAAGCCGGAGGTGTAACCTTTTCGGGAGCTGTTTCCGGTTGAGCGCTTAGAGCCTTCTCTATTTCCGAATAATAGCTATCGACTAAATCTACCGTTTTGCGGCGCCATTTGGCAAGTCCCATTACTAGTTTTGTTTTTGTTTTATTTAGCGCATACTTATCGGTAACCCATTCTTCTGCCTGATACTTTTCGGTCTCTCGATAGGTGTAGGATATTTTTGAGATTTCTATGTTGCATTTGCCCTCACTGCACAAGGCTGTGAATTGAAATTTTATTTTGGTGCGGTCTAGCGATAGTGCTCCCGAACTAAATATCACCCACTCGTTTGACAATGCGACGATCGATCCTTCTTCTTTATTTGTATAGGCTACCCGGCTCAACGGATCGTTATTCTTTGCCATACGGTCGGTGATGTAAGAGAACATGCGATTGTAAACTTCGTCTTTGCTCATACCATTTATGAGGAATTCTTTTGAGAAGACGACTTTCCCGTTTACTTCCGGAATGGCTCCTTGCAGATAGCGTGAGTCATCTCTTTTTTGTGCACTGACAGCCATTGGTAGAGTAATGGCACACAATAGCATTGCTGTAAATAACTTTTTGATATTCATTGCTATAAATATTATTTAGATAATTCTGTTAAATCCCAATATTGCCCTCGGTGGTCTATTGCTAAAAAGGAAGCTCCTTGTGCTTCTGCTGTTCTTTGAAAAGCATTGCCTCCTTCATAATCAGCTCCGAAGTGCATCGGCACAAAGATACGACTTTTTATCATTTCCAAAAATTGTAGAGCACCTTTTGAATAGTCTGTACCCATTCGTCTATCTACAGGAAACATGGTTACATCAACATTTGTAATGTCATTTTTGATGTATCCCAATTCTGCCAGATAGTCCCCTTCGGCCTTTTTAGCTTCTTGCGGAGTAGACTCGTCTATCCAGTGCCAGTTGTTTAAGTCGCCGGCGTGGAAAAAAGACATACCTTCCAATTGGATATGAAAAGAGTCGCCTGAGTCTGTCGAACCGTATGCCTTTACTGTGAGGATTCCATCATCAAAAGTATCGCCTTTCTTTAAGAAGAATCCATCTTTGACTGTAGCTCTTTTGTGCCGAAGAATGTCTTTTGATAGTATGTAGACAAGATCGGGGTGAGTTTGTTTCCACGTAAGTATATCGGGATTGAAATGGTCCGGATGAAAATGAGTAGACAGAATATATATTTTCTTCTCTTTTTGATTTAGAAGTTCATTGTGAATGATACCATGCAAAGCATCTATGGAATCTTCCCAGAAATCGATAATCACCGTTGCCGTCTGTCCCACAATGGCAAATCCGCTATGATAGATATAGTAAAGTTTCATTTATCAATATGTTGTTTCATGAAAAGTGAAGCAATATAATGATTTATTGTTTAAAACAAGATGACATGGTTATAAAAATAGGAAAAAATAACTATTTGGAAAATCTAAAAAAATCAACCGTATGTCGCCGCCACAGCGTTGTAACTAAAGCCACAATACTCTGCCAGAAAGGTTATTAAACGTTCCATGATACTTTTCAAAAGGGTGAAGTCTGTGAGACATACTGATGAAAGTTGATTCATATCAGAACGATTTTATGTTTTGTCCTAAGCAGAATGTCGTTCCACATATGTGATTCGATCAACTCACATATGTGAGTCGATCGTTCCATATATGTGAGTTGATCGAATCACATATGTGGAACGACAAAACCTGAATGAGTCAACAGAAATGCCTTAA
>Ga0183095_10689_pt1 | contig 72074 bp, 62 predicted proteins | sample BioMet4_FD_130346 | JGI IMG/M metagenome (GOLD analysis project Ga0183095, IMG submission 130346) | Microbial communities from bioreactor (seeded with sewage sludge) at LBNL, California, USA - Biofuel metagenome 4 (v2) (version 3) | ecosystem: Engineered > Bioreactor > Anaerobic > Unclassified ... | reverse complement strand
GTGTGCTCTTCCGATCTGCGGTCTTGGGAAGCGGCAGCTGGGGCACGGCTCTGGCTCAGGTTCTGTGCGACAACGGGCAGGATCTCATCATCTGGGGCATCAATCCGGATGAAGTGAATGACATCAACCACAATCATCACAACGCCAAGTATTTTGAATGCGAGATCACGCCGAAACTGAAGGCGTCCAATGATCTCTCCTGCATCCGTGATGCAGACATTCTGCTGCTCGCGGTGCCGACGAAAGCGATAGAGTCCGTTCTGGACAGTGCAGTGAAGGAACTGGATCATCCGGTTACCGTTATCAATGTTGCCAAGGGATTCCATCCGGTCAGCCATAAGCGCCTTTCGGTCGTGATCCAGGAAACCATGCCGGCGGAATATCTGCAGGCGGTCGTCTCATTGATCGGTCCTTCCCATGCGGAGGAAGTGATCCTGCGGATGCTGACGGCGCTGAATTCGGTCAGCGACAATGAAGAAGCAGCCCGGAAGATTCAGCATCTGTTTTCCAATGACTATTTCAGGGTCTACCGGAACACCGATGTCATCGGTGCGGAAATCGGCGTAGCCGTAAAGAACATCATGGCCATCGCCAGCGGCATTCTGGAGGGAATCGGACAGGGGGACAATGCCCGAGCGGCGCTCATGACCCGCGGTCTGGCGGAGATGGCCCGTTTCGGCGTCGCCCAGGGCGGCCGGGCTGAGACCTATCTTGGTCTGGACGGCGTCGGCGATCTGATCGTGACCTGCACATCCCGTCATTCCCGCAACTTCATGGCGGGATATGCAATCGGGCAGAGCGGTGATGCGGCGGATTTCCTGGCCCACAACACCAAGACGGTGGAAGGGGTTCTGGCCTGCAAAGTGGTCTATGAGGAAGCCAGAAAGCAGCATATTTCCATGCCCATCACCGATCAGATCTATGCCGTGCTCTATGAAGGAAAGAGCGCCTCGGCAGCCATCACGGAACTGATGAACCGGGATCTCAAATCCGAAGAAACGCATTAGCAAAAGAATAAAAAAGACAAATCCGGGTGGATTTGTCTTTTCTTATCTGAAGCAACAGAGGCATCAGCCGCCGACGTAACCGGCGACCGTGCATACGGAATCCGTGGAAACCGTATCATTGGAGTAGCCGCCGCATACTTTGACCGTGCCGTAGAGGTCCGCCGGCCATCCGTAATAGGATCCGGTGTCGCTGGAAATCTGGCCGACTTCATAGTCGTCGCAGTAGACCGTTGCCCAATAGGAACCCCAGGTGACGGCTGTGGCGGCATTGCTGACGACGGATGCATAGTCGAACAGGCAGGCGCCCCAGGCGGAGATATCATTGTAGTCGTCGTGCAGAGAGATGTTGCGCTGGCCGCCCGAGCAGCCGCCGCTTGCTCCGCCGCCGCCGCTCCAGGTGACAGCGAGACCGCCGTCAGCATCAATCTGCGCATAGATGGCAGACATGGAAGCAGTGGTCGTGGAGCCGCTGTCGATATTGTTGTCCTTCGCATACTGCTCGTAGGATTCTTCCACGCTGACCAGGGTCTGTTCATTCGCCTTGGCGACCTCTGAGGTCACCATCTTCAGGCTGGTTCCATCCGGCGCATAGGCGTGCGGGTTGGTTCCATAGACATACGTCTGGTCTTCCACATCGTCCGGCTTGGTGACGCCGGCCGGCATTACGGTGCTGAGCGTTTCCTCGGAATCCAGCAGCACTTTGTTGATCTTGCCGGGGATATTCAGATTCAGCTTCCATTTTGCGAAATAGGTGTCTTTGCCGGAGACGGCGCTGTCATAGCCGACCCATACGGCATTGGTGTACTGCGAGGTGCTGGAGATCATCCACTTGTCCTTGGCGGCGCCTTTCGGAATACCGTACTGGACACCGGCATCGCCCCAGTCCGTCGTGCCGGTCTTGGCATAGACCGGATAATCACGATGCAGCATCTGCATGTAGTTGTAATAGTTGTAGTCAACGTTGTTCTGCATCAGCTCGCAGGCCAGATAGGCGGCTCCGGAACTGAGCACCTGCTTGTTCTGGTTCTCCGGATAATACTCGGTACCGTCCGTCATGGTCAGTTTCTTGATCGTATGCGGCTGGTTGTAAACGCCGCGGTTGATCAGCATTGCATGCGCGCCGCACATCTGGTAGACGGAAACATCGAAGTCGCCGCCGATGGCTGCCGACAGATGCCAGTTGTCGCTGTTGACCTGATCGAAGCCGATGGAGTTCAGATAGGAGATGACCTTCTCGGAGCCGATCTTGTTGACGACTTTTTCCAGCGTGAGAATCGCCGGGATGTTCAGGGAGAGACCGACCGCGTCCTTGATCGGGACATCGCCCTGGTATTTTCCGGAAGCATTCACCAGGACACGGGATTCACCCGGATAGGTGATCGGCTTGTCCAGCAGGACTTCGTCCATGGAATAGCCGAGATACTCAAAGGCCAGCGCATAGCTCAGGAACGGCTTGACCGAAGACCCTGGCTGCTTGTACTGCGATGTCGCGCGGTTCAGAAGCCGGCTGCCGTCATAGTTGCGGCCGCCGCCGATGGCGATGATCGCGCCGTTCTGGTTGTTCATGCACATCATGGCGACCTGCATCAGATCGTCTGCGAAGCTGACGTCGATGTCGCCGCTCTGGATGCTATCCACAGTTGTCTGTACATCCGGTTCCATGTAGGTTTCAATATTCATGCCGTACACGGTAGGGTCCTTGCCGGTCATCTTCTGGGCTTCCGCGACGACGGTATCGATGTAGGAATCGTACTGGGCGCCGGTTGTAGCGCTGCGGTTTTCACCGACCAGCTGGTCTTCCACTTTGATGGATTTTGCCAGGTCGCATTCTTCCTGCGTGATGTAGCCGTGGTAGCACATCATGTCCAGAACGTCGTTGCGTCTGGACGTTGCGTAATCCAGATAGTTGTAGGGGTTGTATTTGTTCGGCAGATTGACGATGCCCGCCAGCATGGCGCTTTCCGACAGATCCAGTTCACTGACGGATTTGCCGAAATAGTACATGGAGGCTTTCTGGACACCGCGGATATTGCCGCCGAAGTTCAGCTTGTTCACATAAAGCTGGAAGATCGTCTTCTTGTCCAGCTGCTTTTCCAGCTTGATGGCCAGATAGATCTGTTGCACCTTATATTCGATGGACTTCGTACGTTCGACGGACTGGTCGCCCTGGTCGACGGAGAAGTAGGTGTTCTTGACCAGCTGCATCGTGAAGGTGGAGCCGCCCTGGCCGAAGTCGCGGTTTTTCAGGTTTTCAATGATGGCCTTGGTGAAACGCGGAATGTCGAATCCGAAATGCTGGAAATAACGGGAGTCCTCAATGGAGACGAAGGCGTCCACAAGGCTTTCCGGACACTGGTCATAGGTGATGTTCTCACGCAGGTAGGTGCCGAGTTCCGCAATCATGTTGCCTTTGGAATCATAGATCTTGGAAGATTCCTCACCGACGAAGTCGGATACGTTCAGAGCAGGGGAGTTCGCCACCATTTTCTGCACGACGATGATGCCGGCTGTCGCAATGATGATATTGATGCAGACAATGACAACCAGGATGGCCGCCCAGATGGTCAGCCGCTTCTGCTTCCGGCGGTTCTTCAGCATCTGCGCCGTTTCCTTTTTCTGCTCTTCCGCAGAGGTATGGACGATGTCATAGACTTTGGTGGTATTTTCCAGATCCTCCGCTTCCTCATCCGCCGGATGAGAGGCTGCGCGCGTGACCGGATGAACCTTGCCGTTCACCAGGGTGCTGTCGGAAGAAGAGGAGGACTTTGCACTGCGCGGACGGGAATCCGCACCCGCAGACGCTTTCTTCGAAGCTGTATTCTGCGTCGGCAGAATGTTCAGCGTTTCCTTGCCGGCATTGTCATCTGCGGAGATTTTCTTCGGTGCGGAGGTATCCGGCCGGAATCCGGAATCCGTGCCGGGACGGTTTGCCGATGCACTGTCTTCGGATGATGTTTTGAACCTGTTTCTATCGTCCTGCTCGCTCATCTGGAACCCTCCCTATTAATAGCCATATCATTTTACCACAAGTTCTATTGCATGAATGTGAAAAAGAAACAGGTCCTCAGACCTGTTTGAAATACTGGATTCCCTGGCAGCCGAGTCCGGAATGGACGGCCACCACATTGCACATTTCCACCACCTGAATCGGCGTCTTCGGGAACTCCTGCTGCAGACGGTGGTAAATCTCCATCGCGGTCTTGACATCACCCACATGGGCGACGGTGATGCTGTAGGTTTCGTCAATCGGATCCGCCTTCATGATGTCGATCATGCGGTCGACCGCGCGGCGGAAGGTCCGTACTTTGTCGAGGGTATCGATGCGGCCGCCGGTGCGCTTGTTGATCTGCAGCATCGGCACGATCTTCAGCAGCCCCGCCAGCATGCCCGCCGTCTTGGTCAGCCGGCCGCCGCGGACAAAGTGCTTGAGGTCTATCGGCAGCAGGATCGTATTTGCGGAATTGACGACTTCGTCAACAATCAGCTTGATTTCGAGATCGCTCTTGCCTTCCTCATAGGCCCTGCGGATGCGCTTGATGAGGTATTCCTGGATGACCATGGCCGTATAGACGTCCACGCAGATGATCCGCATGTCGAGCTGGCGGGCCAGCGATTCCATGGTGTCGATCGTGCCGGAAAGACCGTTGCAGATCGGCACGCCGATGATCAGATCAACACCCTGGCTTTTCAGCGACTGGAACAGTTCCTCGATGATGCCGGGAGAAGGCTGGGACGTCTGCATGATGCGCTCCTCCTGAAGGACGCGGATGCAGTCATTCTTGGTGAAGTTCTCCATGTCCTGATACGTCAGATTGCCGTCTGTGATCTGAAGGGGAACGCTCAGGATTCCATCCTGAGCGAGTTCTGTTATGGATTTTCCGGTACCGCTGTCTGTCACATAAGCGATTTTCATATTGGTTCCTCTAGTTGTCATTTTACAACCCCGCCGCGAGAAATGTAAATCATCCTCCATCATGTTAAAATAGATCCATGAGTACACATCTGTTTGTGCGCAGCTGTTTTTCCCTGCTGGACAGCACAATCCGCATTCCTGATCTGCCCAGGAGGGCCCGGGAACTCGGCTTTGACACCGTCGCTCTGACGGACCACAACGTTCTGCACGGCGCCGCCGCTTTTGCGCATGCCTGCCAGCGCGAAGGAATCCGGCCCATTTTCGGCCTGGAGGCGGACTGCCTGTTCCATGAGAAGAAAACCCCGTTTCTGCTGCTGGCGAAAAACAACAGCGGCTACCGCAGCCTGATGAAGCTGAGCAGCCGGCTGGAAAGCATGCCGGAAGCAGTCTGCAGCGAAGATGAGCTGATCAGCGCCTGCGACAACTGCTTCCTGATTGCATACGGAGAAGGCGGCTGGTTTGACTCGGAGCTCATCAATGAGGACCGGGACGGGATTCTCAGCAAGCTGAAAGCCATGAAGGAAGAGCTGCCGGCTTTTGATGTAGCCGTCTCCTATCAGGATGCTTCGCTGTGGCGCATCAAGAATGCGCTGCTGAAGCGCTGCTGCATGAGCCTTGGCATCCGCACGGTCGCGCTCTGCAAAGTCTATTATCTGAAGGAAGAGGACGCCCAGTCCTACCGGATCGCCTGCGGCATCCGCCAGCAGAAGAACCTGCAGGATCCGACCCTGCCGCTGATCAGCGGCCGCTGGCTGCGGTCCAAAGAAGAGATGGCCGCCATCTATGACGCCGAGGATCTTGAGCGCAGTGATGAAATCGCCCGCGACTGCCGGGCGGATCTCAAGCTGGAAAAGACCAGTCTGCCGGCGTTCAAGGCACCGGCTCCGCTGAATTCTTCGCAGTATCTGACCCAGCTGTGTCTGGCCGGACTGCACAAGCGCTTCGGCAGCGCTCCCGGCGCGGCGTACAGCCGCCGTCTGAAATACGAGCTCTCCGTCATCATCAAAATGCACTTTGAAGATTATTTTCTGATTGTCTGGGATTTCATCCGCTATGCCCGCACGCAGAACATCTATGTCGGCCCCGGCCGCGGCAGCGCCGCCGGCTCCCTGGTCGCCTACTGCCTCGGCATCACCCAGGTCGATCCGCTCCGCTACCATCTGCTGTTTGAGCGTTTTCTGAATCCCGAGCGCGTCAGCATGCCGGATATTGATACGGACTTCCCGGACAACCGCCGGGATGAAGTCATCCGCTATGTATGCGAGACCTACGGTGAAGATCACGCCGCGAATATCGTGACCTTCGGAACGCTGGGGGCCCGCCAGGTCATCCGCGATGTCGGCAAGGTGCTGAATCTCAATGCCCGTGACGTGGATATGGTCTGCCGCATGATCCCGAATGCGCCGAAGATGACGCTCGATCTGGCCCTGAGCCAGTCGCCGCGCCTGCGCCAGGTGGTCAACGCGGAGGAGAAGCTCCAGAAGCTGTTTGCGGAAGCGAAGAAGCTGGAAGGGCTGCCGCGCCATACGAGCACCCATGCGGCCGGCATCATCCTGTCCAAGGCGCCGCTGTCGGATGTCATTCCGACGATGCGCATCGACGAGGGCATCACAACCAGCCAGTTCACCATGGAATACCTGGAGGAGCGCGGCCTGATCAAGATGGATTTTCTGGCGCTGCGCAATCTGACCATCATCGACGAGATCGTCCGGAAGATTCAGGAGAGTGAACCGGATTTCCGCATCATGGAAATTCCGCTGGATGACAAGGACACGTATGCATTGATCCGCCAGTGCCGGACGGTCGGCGTTTTCCAGCTGGAATCCGAAGGCATGAAGAACCTGCTGCGCAAGATGCAGCCGGATTGTTTTGAAGACATCGTGACGGCGCTGGCCCTGTTCCGCCCGGGACCGATGGACAACATCAACCTCTATCTGGCCAACCGCAGCAATCCAGCCGCCATCCGGTATCCGGCGCCGGCGCTCAAGCCGGTTCTGGAAAGCACCTACGGAATCATGATCTACCAGGAACAGATCATGCAGACGGCGCAGATCGCCGCCGGTTTCTCGCTGGCGCGCGCAGACATGCTGCGCAAGGCGATGGCGAAGAAGAAGGAAAAGGACCTGATCGCACTGCGCCAGGAATTTCTGTACGGCTGTCGCCGCAATGGCTATGAAGATCAGACTGCCGGCGAACTGTACGAACTTGTTCTGCGGTTTGCCGGATACGGCTTCAACCGCTCCCACGCTGTTGCATATGCTTTGATTGCCTATCAGCTGGCCTATCTGAAGGCCAGCCATCCGCTGTATTTCTACTGCGCGCTTCTGAACAGCGTCATCGGCGATGATGATAAGAGCGCGGAGTACATTTCCGAATGCCGCCGCCGCGGCATCGGCGTGCTGTATCCGGATGTGAACCGCTCCTTGGCGCAGTATGCGCAGGAGAAGGGCGGAATCCGGCTGCCGCTGTCGGCAGTGAAGGGACTCGGCTACAACGGCGCCAGGGCTGTGCTTGAGGAACGGGAAGAGCGCCCATATGACGATTTCTTTGATTTTGTCGCCCGCGCCGTCAACCGCCGGATCAACCGCAAGATGATTGAAAACCTGATCAGCGCCGGCGCCCTGGACAGTTTCGGCTACGCCCGCCGTACGATGAGCGCAAGCCTTGACGATGCGATGAATTATGCCGACCTGGTCCGGATCGAGCACGACGGGCAGGTATCCATCAATCTTTCCCTCGTTTCCAAGCCGGTGCCGGTGCGCATGAAGGATGATCCGATTGAAACCAGCGAGAATGAGAAGGAAGCGCTGGGCTTCTGCCTCGGGCCGCATCCGATCATCGCCATCCGCGAAAAGAACCATATCCAGGCGGATCCGCTGGTCGCATTGCGCCAGAAACGGGGCTATATCGACGGTTTCGGACTGATCCAGCAGGTTCATCAGCACCGCACCCGGAAGGGGGAGCTGATGGCGTTTGTCAAATTGTCCGATGAGACCGGCGAGATGGATCTGGCGGTGATGCCCAAGCTTTACGGACAGAAATGTCCGGAACTGATCAAAGGAAATTACATCCTCTTTCATGGTAAAATGTCTGATGAAGAATCCTGTCTGGCGGAAGGTTTCCGTCTGATCGGTGCAGCACATCAGTGAAAGGAGTCCATTCCATGCCAAAGATTCTGATTGTCGACGATGAAGAGAAAATCCGTGAGGTCGTGCGGGAATATGCCATATTGAACGGTTATGAGGTTGATGAAGCGGGCGACGGCCTGGAAGCGCTCGACAAGGTCAGCGCCAATGATTACGATGTTGTGATTCTGGATGTCATGATGCCGAAGCTGGACGGGTTTTCCGCCTGCAAGCAGATCAAGAAAATCAAGTCCGTTCCGATCATCATGCTCAGCGCCCGTCAGGAGGAATATGACAAGCTGTTCGGGTTTGAACTCGGCGTCGATGACTATGTCGTCAAGCCGTTCTCGCCCAAAGAGCTGATGGCCCGCATCAAGGTGATCCTGGACCGTGGCAAGAGCCACGGCAGCCAGGTCTTGAAATTTGACGGGCTTTCCATTGATGCGGAAGGCCGCAGCGTCATGGTCGACGGCCAGAAGGCGGATCTGACGCCGAAGGAGATCGATCTTCTCCTCTACATGGTGAAAAACAAGAACATCGCGCTTTCCAGAACCAAGCTGCTGGAAGAGGTGTGGGACTATGACTATTTCGGAGATGACCGCACCGTCGACACGCACATCAAGATGCTGCGCCATAATCTGGGGCCTTACCGCGACCACATCGTCACGGTAAGAGGCATGGGCTACAAGTTTGAAGCTTGACCGGCACGGCATCCGGTTCAACGTCTGGCTGTTCTTCTTCCTGTTTGCGATCGGCGTCGTCGCACTGATTGGAGTCCTCCAATTCACGCTGATCAAGCCGTATTACCGCAACAACAAGATCAAGACCGTCCAGCAGGTTGCCGACCGGATCCAAAACTACATGATTGACAGCGACGGAGTGAGCGACGCCGGCATCTCCAAGGCGTTTCAGGTCACGGTGGACAACAATGTCTGCGCCGTCATTTGCAATGACCAGGGTACCATTGTCTACAATGCGGACAGCCTCGGCTCCGGATGCATTTTCCATACGCCGATCCGCACCAACGGCACCGCGAATTCCGATCTGGAAAACGGCAGCTATCTGAAAAGCCTGCTGCAGGACAGCAGTGAATACAGCCGGACGCTGATGAACTCCAAGACGAATCAGGAGATGATCGTTTACGGCCGTACGATTTCCGGCAATCTCGGCAATTACTACATCTTCGTCAACAGCCCGCTGGAACCGGTCGATTCCATCGTGCAGTTTTTCTCGCAGCAGTACATCATGTACACGTTCATCGTCGTGGTCGGGGCTTCCATTCTGTCCCTCTGGTTTTCAAGCATGCTGTGCGAACCGATTGTTGACATGCAGAGATCCGCGGATGAACTGGCCAAGGCGGATTATTCCGTCCAGTTTGAAGGCGGCCGCTTCACGGAAACCAAGGAGCTCGCCGGCACCCTGAATGACGCCAAGAACAAACTCTCCAAGATTGATGAGCTGCGCAAGGACCTGATAGCCAACATCTCCCACGATATCAAGACGCCGCTCACCAACATCAAAGCCTACGCGGAGATGATCCGTGATATCTCTGGCAACAATCCCGTCAAGCGGGAAGAGCATCTCGACGTCATCATCAAGGAGACGGATTATCTGGACCATCTGGTTGTCGACATGAGCCAGCTGGCCAAGATGCAGTCCGGCAACTATGTGCTGCAGCTGGAAAACTTTGACATTGCCCAGAAGATCCGTGATATCGTGGAATTGAACCGGGTCATGATTGATGAGAGCCGTCTGATCGTCGTGCAGGAGATTCCGGAAAGTCTCACGGTCTATGCCGATGAGGTGAAAATCGGTCAGGTGATCTATAATTTCCTGTCCAATGCGATCAAGCACACGCCGCAGAACAAGCACATCTGGATCCGCGCTTTCCACAAGGACGAGGAAACCGTCCGGGTCGAGGTTCAGGATGAAGGCGAGGGCATCAGCGCCGAGGATCTGCCCAACATCTGGGACCGCTATCAGAAAATCGACAAGTCTTTTTCCAGAAGGCTGGACAGCACCGGCCTCGGACTGGCTATCGTCAAGGCCATTCTGGATACGCACCACGCCCAGTTCGGCGTTGTCAGCGAGCTAGGCAAAGGCAGTACCTTCTGGTTTGAAATGAGGCAGGAAAATGTTGTCAAATGATTATCTGCCCGGCACGAAGATGCCGGTCTGGCAGGATCCGGACATGTTTCGGATCAATACGGATACTCAGCTGCTGGGAACATTTCTCAGAATCCGCAGAAACAGCAGGGTGCTTGACATCGGCACCAACAACGGCGCTTTGCTGCTGTATGCTTCGCGGTTTTCACCAGCGGAGCTGGTCGGCATCGATCCGCAGGAAAAGGCTGTGCTGCTGGCCCGCCGGAATCTGCGCCGGAACCATCTGAAAGGCCGGATTCTGACCGGAGAAGTACAGAATCTGCAGGACGGTCCATTTGATGCGGTCCTGTGCAATCCGCCGTATCTGCCTGATGCCGGCGAATCACTGGAAAAACAGAACCGGGCTCTGCAGATCGCCCGCATGGAACGGTATCTGCCGCTGGAGGAATTGTTTCCGGCGGTGAAACGGCTGCTGAAGGACAACGGACGGTTTTTTCTGATTCACCGCGCCTGCCGGCTCAGTCAGCTGATGAAGCAGGCGGAAGCATGCCGTCTGGCAATCCGGCGGCTGCAGTTTGCCTATGACAATCCGGATGCCCAAGCTGGCGCTGTGCTGCTGGAAATGACGCCCGGTCTGCAGAAGGACATCCGCGTTGAGAGGCCGGCTTTGCTGCATCAGGAGGCAGGCATATGATCACCGGCAGAAGGCTGCTGCCGCTGGCTGCAATCCTGGTTCTTTTCGCTCTAGGCGGCTGCCAGAAACAGACACTCCCCGCAGCATCTTCAGAGAGCGCTTCCGCAGTGACGTCTGATTTTAATTTTGAAGAATGGTACAACAATATCCCAACCGTGCAGGTCAACCGGGAAGCTGCGCATGCGTGGTTTCTGCCGTATCCGAATACGGCAAGCGCCCTGGCCAATGAAAACTCTGCTTTCACCAAGACCATAGAGAATACGCCTTATGCACAATCCCTGAACGGAACCTGGTCGTTCTATTTTGCGGATAATCCTTCCAAGCGTATTGGTGACACCTGGTCGGAAGCGTGGGATACAGCGGACTGGGACAGTATAACGGTTCCCAGCCAGACGCAGCTGGTCACAGATGACAGCGGCAGCTTCAAGTATGATACGCCGCTTTACACCAATCAGATTTATCCTTGGAAGAACTATCAGGACATCGATCTTCAGCAGTATATAAGCGCGCCCACCGTGGTAAACGGTGTCAGCCATTACAAGCGGTCCTTCACAGTCGATCCGGATTGGAACGGCCGCCAGATCTTCGTCCGTTTTGACGGCGTCAGCTCCGCATTCTACCTGTTCATTAACGGCACCCGTGTCGGCTACAGCGAAGACAGCTTTACAACCCATGAATTCAACATTACGCCGTATCTGAACCGTGACGCCGGCGGCAGCATCGCCGGTCAAGAGAACACGATCGCTTTACAGGTATACCGTTGGTGCGACGGCAGCTATCTGGAAAATCAGGACATGATCCGGATCTCCGGTGTTTTCCGTGATGTTTCACTGATCAGCAAAGACCGTCTCGAGATCCGCGATTTCACGCTGACGCCGCTGCTGGATGACCAGTATGTAAACGGCACTTTGAATATTGCTGCGGATGTCCGTAATCTGGCAGTCGAACAGGATACCACCGCCCATGTGGAAGTTCAGGTCTACGATGCCCAGAACCAGCTGATCCAGGGGAAAGAGACATCCATGAATTATTCTCTGACCACGGCCAAAAGTGACCTCGGGGAATTGATTGCGGATCCGGGCGTTACGGAAGAGGCTGCCATCGATATGGGAACGGTCCATCTGTGGACGCCGGATGATCCGTACCTGTACCGCGTGGTGCTGACATTGAAGGATGCATCCGGGAACAGTCTGGAGACCGTCTGCCAGCGTATCGGTTTCCGCAGCATTGAACTCAAGTCCATTGCCGGCAGCAGCAAGCAGGAGATCACTTTGAACGGCAGCCGGCTTTTGATCAAAGGTGTCAACCGGCACGAGATGAGCCTGAAATCAGGCCATGCCTTGAGTAAAAATGAAATTCTCAATGATCTGATGATCCTCAAGCAGAATAATTTCAATGCAGTGCGGACTTCACATTATCCGGATGCCCCGATCACCTATGATGCCGCCGATGAACTCGGTCTCATTCTCTGCGATGAGGCCAATATTGAATCCCATGGCGGCGCTGTTCTGTCCGATATTCCAAGCGGCTTTGAAGACTGGAACACCAGCGTTATGGACCGGACCATGAATATGGTGGAGCGGGACAAGAACCATGCTTCCGTTCTGTTCTGGAGCCTCGGCAACGAATCCACGTACGACCGCCTGGGACAGACGGTTGCGCAGCGCTATTCGCTGGGCGGCACATACTGCTTTGAACAAAGTTCGAAATGGATCTATCAGACCGATCCGACCCGGCTGCGCATCTACGAGCGTGACAACCGCTATACGGCGGCAGACCGCAGCGCCAGCATCGTGGACTGCTATACGACTCAGTATGCGTCCCTGGACCAGATCCAGACGTATCTAAGCTCCGACGATACGCTGCCGTACTTTCTCGAAGAATACAGCCACTCCATGGGCAATGCGGACGGCAGCCTGTCTGACTATTGGAATCTGATCCGCAGTTCGGACCAGATCGCCGGCGGCTTCATCTGGGACTTCAAGGATGAGTCGGTGCTGCGCTCTGTGCAGGGCAAAGCGGCAACTGCCGATACCTACACCAATCTTGACAATAATGCCTATTTCAGTTACGGCGGTGACTGGGGTGACACGGTAACTGATCTGGACTTCTGCGGCAACGGTCTGCTGTATGCAGACGGCACGATGAGCGCCAAGATGGCGGAAGCAAAGAAGGTCCTTCAGAATTTTCAGTTCACCAGCCTTGGCGACAGCCGCTATCAGGTCAGCAATGAATTCTACAGTACACCGCTTTCGGATTTTGAGCTGGACTATGAAGTACAGGCGGACGGCAGCACGGTACACACCGGCACCATTGATCTGGAATGTCTGCCCCAGGCCAGCGCTCAGTTCACGGTCAATGTGCCGGCGGACTTTGACGTCTATCCGGATACGCAGGTGTTTCTGAATCTGTATGTACGGCTGAAGCAGGACACTGCCTGGGGTCTCAAGAGCTCTGATGTCGTCGCCTGGGAACAGTTCCCGCTGGCAATGAGCGTCAATACTGCAAAGAACAGTAAAACGCTGCAGCTTCCGCAGGTGGAGAATCAGACGGATGACGTCATTCTGAGCGGCGAGGAGTATTCCGTCCGTATCAGCAAGGCCACCGGTCTGATCACAGCCTATCAGTATCATGGCCGGGATGTATTCACGCAGGCGCCGGCGCTGAACTATATGCGGGCGCCCATCAGCAATGATTACAGCGGTGATTACTATATTTACAATTCTGCTTATGCAGCGGTGCTGCAGAATACGCAGTCGCAGTGGCAGATGGACGCCGCCGGCGCCATAGTCAAAACGGAAGCGGACCGTGTCACGGTCACCTTCAACGGAACCATTCCGGCAGCCGGAAATTCACCTTGTTCCATCATCTATACGGTTCGCGGCGACGGCAGCGTGGAGATTCAAAATTCCTTTACCCCGGACCAGTCCATTACCGGCATTATTCCGCGCATCGGCATGCAGATGCAGCTGGCTGCCGGCATGGAACAGGTGGTCTATTACGGCCGGGGACCGTGGGCATGTTATCCGGACCGCAAGGCGGCCGGCATGTTCGGCTTGTATACGACCACGGTCGATGCAATGTTTGAATCCAAATACCTGCGGCCGCAGGACAACGGCAACCGCACGGACGTATCGTTTGTGGCGGTTGGAAACGACCAGGGCAGCGGAATTCTGATCAGCGGCAGTCTGCTGAATTTTGAGGCGATGCACTATACCCAGGAGGATCTGGCCGCCTGCAGCCATCCGTACCAGCTGAGCCGCACGGATACGGTGCATCTGAACATCGACGGCTTTGTCCGCGGCCTGGGCAATGCCATCTGCGGTCCGCAGCCGCTGGACCAGTACGTCATCCAGAAGGGGAAGACCTACGAGTATTCCTTCCGCATTCTTCCGTATTCCTCGCTCACGGATGCGGAAGAACTCATGCAGGCATATCAGAATCAGGCAGACTGAGGTTTGTGTTTTAACCGCTGTCATCTTATAATGAACCTAATTTTATATTGCAGGGATCGATCAGAGATATGCTAGGGGGTGTTTCTCATGAGTGACTTTCTGCAGCGGGCGAATTCCATGCCCATGTACCTCATTGCGGCAGTTATCTTCGTCAGCGTGCTGATTCAGGCCGTGCTGTTTCTGCGCCGGGCCTGGAAGCGCGGCAAAGAAATCGGCATGGATCAGAAAATGCTGAAGGCGGTCGCCGTATCCAGTGCTTCCTTCAGCTTTGTGCCGTCCATCGGCATCCTGATCGGCGTTCTTGCCCTGGCGCCGGCGCTGGGCGTACCGGTGCCGTGGCTGCGCCTGTCCGTGATCGGCGCCCTGCAGTATGAGGGCTCGACCGCCAACAATCTGGCCAAGGGCATGGGGCTCGGCGAACTGCCGTCCTCCGCAATGACCGGCGGCGATCTGGCCGCGATCGTGTTCGGCATGACGGTCTGCATTCTGTCCGGCGTCGTCTTCACGCTGTTCTTCTTCAAAGGCTATCAGAAGAAGATCACCAAGACCGCCAAAAAGGATCCGAAGCTGACGGACATCCTGTTCTGCTCGATGTTCATCGGCATGATCTCCGCGTATCTCGGCGACGCGGTTTCCTATCTGCGCGAGGTTGAAATCTCCGGCCGTACGCGGACGCCGAACATTCTGCCGCTGGTCGCATTTGTGACGGCGGCCCTGGCCATGGCGTTTTTCCACTGGCTGATCCAGAAGAAAAACGTCAAATGGCTGGATGACTATGCGCTTTCTTTCTCCATGCTGATCGGCATGGCCTGCGCGGTGGCCGGGCAGTTTGTGTTCCCGGGCATGTCCGCGTTTCTGTCGTAGGGAGGGGGAGCTGACATGAGCGAGAAGAAAATGAACATCCTTGATGAAAAAGCCTATGACGAATCGATGCACAGATTCGGCCGTTTGACCATGGCGATCATGCTGGTGCTGATGCTGGCGGTTCCGTTTGAAATCTGCCTCGTCTTCCAGGAAGCACCGGCTTTTTCCAGCGGCTACTGGGCGGCGTTTGCAGCGCTGATGATCCAGTTCATTCCCAGCGGCGTCATTGAAGTCATCACCTATGCGCCGCTGCTCGGCACCGGGGGCACGTATCTTGCCTTCATCACCGGCAACCTGATCAATCTGAAGATCCCGTGCGCGATGAACGCCCGCCAGCTGGCCGGCACGGAAATCGGCACGCAGGAGAATGAGATCGTTTCGACGATCTCCGTCGCCGTCTCCGCCATTGTGACGACTGTCACCATCGCCGTCGGCGTGATCCTGATCACGCCGCTGACGCCGATTCTGGAGAATCCGGTGCTGCTGCCGGCATTCAAGACCGTTGTTTCAGCGCTGTTCGGCGCACTCGGCTTCACCTATATCCGCCAGTATCCGAAGGTCGCGCTGCTGCCGTGCGTACTGGCTGTGATCCTGTTCTTCGCCGTGCCGAAGCTGACCAATCTGGTTTCCATCATGGTGGTTGTGCTGGCCGTGGTCTCCATGGCGTATGCGTATCTGCTGTATCGAAAGGGGAGAATCTGATATGGCTGTGTTCGGACGGATTCTGCTTTGGATTCTGATTCTGCTGCTGGTCCTGCTGCTGATTGCCGTGATCCGCGCCCTGGGCATGAAAATGCCGGCGCCGGGAGCCCGCAAAGCCTGCTCCGTTGATCAGGCCGGCCTGGACGCCTATGCCGCGCAGTTCGGCAGCCTTCTGAAGATCCGCACCATCTCAAAGAATGAAGAGGACGATCTCAGCCAGTTTGACCGTCTGCATGAGCAAATCGACAAGCTGTTTCCGCTGTGCGCCAAGACCCTGACCAGGGAAGTTCACGACGGTACGCTGCTGTATCACTGGCAGGGCAGAGACGCCAAGGCGCTGCCGATCCTGCTGATGGGACACCAGGATGTCGTACCGGCTTCTGAGGAAGGCTGGACCTGCCCGCCGTTTGCCGGCGAGGTGAAAGACGGCGTTCTGTACGGCCGCGGCACGTTGGATGACAAATGCAACATCTTCACGCAGATGAGCGCAATTGAACAGCTGCTGAAGGAAGGATTCGTGCCGGCCTGCGATGTCTGGCTGGAATATTCCATCAATGAAGAGATCTCCGGCCACGGCGCCGCCAATGCCGTGAAGTGGTTCCAGTCAAAAGGAATGCGCTTTGCCATGGTGCTGGATGAAGGCGGCGCGGTCGTGGACCGGGCGATGCCCGGCATGGACCGTCCCTATGCGGTCGTCGGCATCACGGAAAAAGGCTATATCGATGTGAAGATCACCGCCAAAGGCAGCGGCGGCCATTCCAGCGCGCCCAGGAAGAACACCTGCGTGACCCGGCTGACGTCCTTCATGGACGAAGTCAACCGGAAACAGCCGTTCCGCCGCCATATCGCCAAGCCGGTGAAGGACATGTTCACGGGACTGGCGCCGTCCTTCAGTTTCCCGATGCGGCTGATCCTGGGCAATCTCTGGCTGTTTGAACCGCTGCTGGTCAAGGTTCTGCCGGCGGCCAGCGCGCAGGCCGGAGCACTGCTCGGCACCACCTGCTGCTTTACGATGATGAAGGGTTCGGAAGCGCCCAACGTCATCCCCAGCGAAGCCTATGTGGTCGCCAATCTGCGCCCGGGCTTCGAACAGGGCGTACAGGAATCCCTGACCGTCCTGAAGCGTTATGCGGACCGCTATGACCTCCAGATGGAAGTCCTGTCGCAGCGGGAATGCTCACCGATCACGCCTACGGATACCGCGGTCTATCATTATCTGGAACAGTGCATCCGCGAATGCTATCCGGACTGCGGATGCTCGCCGTATGTCATGACCGGCGGCACCGACTGCCGCTGGTATCCGCCCGTTTCCGGCAACTGCCTGCGGTTCGCGCCGATCCGCATGAGCGCGAAGCAGATGGGTTCCTGCCACGGCATTGATGAGTGCGTGGACCTGCCGGCGCTGTCTGACGGCATCGATTTCTACAAGCACTTTCTGCGCGGCTGGCAGAACCAGCAGTAAGGGTTCACGGAAACCGGCGCAAAACGCCGGTTTCATGCTGAAAAATGATTGACGGATATGCGGCAAACTGCTAATATGAAGTACGTTATCAGCCCTCTTGATGAGGTCTGTAACCGCTCAGAACAGGGTTAAGCGCTGAAGAAGCCCCCTTAATGGCGCGTCTTAAGATAATGTCAGGAGGTGTATGGAATGTACGCAATTATCGAAACAGGCGGAAAACAGCTGCGCGTTGAGAAAGGCCAGGCCATTTATGTCGAGAAGCTCGATGTGAATGCCGGAGACACTGTCGTCATTGACAAGGTCTGCCTCATCTCAGATGCGACCACAACCATCGGAACACCCTATGTCAAGGGTGCAAAGGTCACTTGCAAGGTTGAAAAACAGGGCAAGGAAAAGAAAGTCATGACCTTCATGTACAAGGCAAAGAAGGGTTCGACCCGCAAGCGTCAGGGCCATCGTCAGCCGTATACGAAGCTGACCATCGAAGCAATCGAGGCTTAAGATGATTCACATCAGCGTTGAAACCCGGAAAGGCGCAATCGTCTCTCTGGAAGCAGCCGGTCATTCTGAATCCGCGCCATACGGTCAGGATCTGGTCTGCAGCGCTGTAAGTGCGATTCTGTTCGGACTGTGCAATGCATGCGATGAGCTGCTGAAAGGCAATGCTCAGGAAACGGCTGCTGAAAACCGCATCACCATACGCATTCACAAACCGGACAGTCATACGCAGGACATCCTCAGAACGGGGCTCATCCAGCTGATGACCGTTCAGGAACAGAACAAAGAATTCATGCATATCGAATCCAAGGAGGTGCAGTAGGACATGAAGTTCACATTAGATATCCAGTTCTTCGCCAGTAAGAAGGGCGTTTCTTCCACTAAGAACGGACGTGATTCCGCCGGAAGAAGACTCGGAGCAAAGAGAGCTGACGGAGAGTTCGCAACAGCAGGTTCCATTCTGTATCGTCAAAGAGGAACGAAGATCCATGCCGGCAAGAACGTCGGCCGCGGCGGTGATGATACGCTGTTCGCCAAGTGCGACGGCATCGTCAAGTTCGAGCGTCTGGGCAAGGATAAGAAACAAGTTTCCGTTTATCCGCAGCAGGCATAAGGAAAAGCTCCTGAGACAATCAGGAGCTATTTTTGTAAAAGGAGGCCGAAACCATGATTGACCTTGTCAAACTGAAAGTGAAAGCGGGAGACGGCGGCAACGGATGTGTCGCCTTTCACCGTGCCAAATACATCCCGTACGGAGGACCTTCCGGCGGTGACGGCGGCGACGGCGGCAGCATCTATTTTGAAGTCGACACCAATGAGACGACACTGGCGGAGCTGCGCTATGAGAAGATGATCAAAGCCGGTACCGGCGGCGCCGGCATGAACAAGCAGTCGGACGGCCGCAAGGGTGACGATGTCACCATCAAGGTGCCGCTGGGAACGATGATCCGCAATGCGGACACCGGCGATCTGATGGCGGACATGACCAAGCCCCACCAGAAAGTGATGATCGCCAAAGGCGGTAAGGGCGGCAAAGGGAACTGGCATTTTGCGAACGGCCGCAACGACGCTCCGGAATTTGCGGAACCGGGCGGCATCGGCGACGCCTACAATCTGCGCCTTGAACTGAAGCTGCTGGCGGATGCCGGCATCATCGGTTTCCCTTCGGTCGGCAAGTCGACCTTTTTATCCGTGGTCTCTCAGGCCCGGCCGGCGATCGCTGCTTATCCGTTCACCACGCTGGAGCCGAACATCGGCGTGGTAGCGCTGCCGGATTCCCGCAGCTTTGTGATGGCGGACATGCCGGGGCTCATTGAAGGCGCCAGCCAGGGCAAGGGGCTCGGCTATGAGTTTCTGCGCCATATCGACCGCTGCCGCGTGCTGATCCACATGCTTGACATGGGGGAGCAGGACAGGGATCCGGTGGAGGACTACCGGATCATCAACGAAGAGCTGCGCAACTATAACGAGCAGCTGGCCGAGAAACCCCAGATCGTCGTTGCCAACAAAATGGATGAAGGCGCCGCCCAAGACAACCTGAAGCGCTTTGAACAGGCCTATCCGGACCTCAAGGTATATGAGCTGAGTGCCAAGATGCACCGCGGACTGGATCCGGTGCTGTACGCCGTCATGGAACAGATCACGGCGGCGAAGAAGAAGGAAGAAGAGGCGGTTCCCGAGATCTCCGCAGAGACCGTCGTCTACCGCTACGAACCGAAGAAGCCGGATTTCCGCATCGTGCCGCTGGGCAGCCACCGCTGGTCGGTGGAAAGCCAGAAAGTCAGCCGGCTGGCGGATGCCGTGGACTTCAACAAGGAAGATGAAACCTACCGCTTCGGCATGACGCTGAAGAAGATGGGGATCGACAAAGCCCTGCGTGAAGCCGGCGCCCGATACGGCGACCATGTCATCGTCGGCAAGTACGATATGACCTGGGAAGAGTAGTATAATGATTCCAGCAGAGGCAGGTATTGCAAATGATTGATTTCATACGCGGTAATGTCGCGGCCTTCGGAACGGACTGGATCATTGTCGACAACAACGGCATCGGCTACCGCATGAGCTATCCGCATCCGGAATCTCTTGTCCTGAACAAGGAAGTCCAAGTGTTCACTTATCTGAATGTCACCCAGGACGGAATCAGCCTGTTCGGGTTTGAAAACCGTGAGGAGCAGGAGCTTTTCCTGCGCCTGATCTCAGTCAAGGGACTGGGTCCAAAAACGGCGGTGAAGATGCTTGCGCAGAGTCCTTACGATGCCATCATCCAGGCGGTGGAAACCGGCAATGTGAGCTTCCTGAAGAGCATGCCCGGAATCGGCGCCAAAACGGCCAGCCAGATCGTCCTGGATCTGAAGGGCAAGCTGGTGCAGAAGGAAGCGGAAGTTCCGCAGACGGCGGAAGTTCAGGATGCTCTGGACGCTTTGAAGAATCTTGGCTACAAGACAGGGGATATCAATGCCGCGGCGAATCGGATGAATGAGGAGCCGGGGCTGACCAGCGACCAGTATCTGCGCCTCGGCCTGCAGTTTTTGATGAAGAAGAAAATAGGAGGATAGAATGGAAAGCAATGATGAAAATCTCCTTTCTTCTCTCCCGGAAGCGGGTGACGAGGAAGAAACCCTGCGTCCGCAGACTCTGGATGAATACGTCGGCCAGGACACGCTGAAGGGCAACCTGAGAATCTTCATCAAGGCGGCTCTGCAGCGCAATGAATCTCTGGACCATGTTCTGCTGTACGGGCCTCCTGGTCTGGGCAAGACAACGCTTGCATACATTCTCGCCAACGAGATGCATTCCAAGGTACGCGTCTGCAGCGGTCCCAGCATTGAAAAAAGCGGCGATCTGGCCGCTGTTCTGAGTGTTCTGGAGCCTGGAGACGTGCTGTTCATTGATGAAATCCACCGGCTTCCGAAGCAGGTTGAGGAAGTGCTCTATCCGGCGATGGAGGATTTCTGCGTGGATGTCATGGTCGGCAAAGAAGGCGGCGCCCGCAGCGTTCGTCTGCAGCTGCCCCCGTTCACGCTGGTCGGCGCCACCACCCGGGCCGGTGATCTGAGCGCGCCGCTGCGCGACCGCTTCGGCATCACGTCCAAGCTCGAGTACTATACGGTGGATCAGCTCAGCCAGATCATCCGCCGCACGGCCCGCGTACTGGGTGTTTCCATTGAAGAGAATGCCGTCACGGAGATCGCCAAGCGTTCCCGCGGCACGCCGCGCATTGCCAACCGCCTGCTGCGGAGAATCCGGGATTTTGCGCAGGTGCTGAACAAAGGGGAAATCACGCAGGCGATCGCCAGCGATTCCCTGAACAAGCTGCATGTCGATTCACTCGGTCTGGATGAGGTCGATATCCATTACCTGAAAGGCATCATCGAGCGGTTCCACGGCGGACCGGTCGGCCTTGACGCTCTGGCCAATTCCATCAGCGAAGAAACCACGACACTTGAAGACGTCTATGAACCGTATCTGATCCAGATCGGGTTCGTCAACCGCACCGCCCGCGGCCGGGTTGTCACGGAAAAGGCCTACGAACATCTGGGCATTGCTCACAGCGGCTCTTTGTTCTGAGCTTCCCGGATCAGCAGCTGCGGAGAAGAGAACGGCAGGATGGAAGCCAGCGTTGCGCCGCGGCACCAGTCGTGTGCGGTGGCGGCATCCAGGACCAGCGGCATCCGCGTATGGATGCGGCGCTGTTCCCCGGCAGCTTCCTGCGTCAGGATCACGAACCGGCTGCTGCCATTGTCAGATTTCCAGAGACCCGCCAGATACAACGGCGGGTTTTTTGTTGTGAAGTAATACTTTCTGTGCGGCGATGCGCTCCATTCATAATAGCCGCTGGCCGGAACAGCGCAGCGGCTGCTGCCGGCGAAGAAGGAAGCGGAAAGAGCGGTTTCACTGCGGGCATTGATGACGCCGCGGCCGGATGCGGAACGATATCCCCACTGCATCACTTCCGTCCGGAAGCCGCGCTGCGGATCATAGATGCCTGCAAAAGCCGACTGCCCGGGGAACACTTCATAAAGCGACACCTGCGCAAAACGGTCCGCCGGCAGTCTCTTCCGGGCGGCTTCAATCAGCCGTTTCAGAGTTTCGTTCTTGTCATCGTAAAACAGATAGCGTCCGCACATGTTTTCTCTTTCTATTGTACACAATCCGATGCCGTCCGGTTGCATTCCGGCAACGTGTTTTATACAATTGGAAGGACCTGGAGAGGCCGGTGCAGAGATGAAGCGGACGAAAACAAGATATTTTCTGACAGTCATGATGATCTATCTTGGCATTTTCCTGGTCGGCCTTTTTCTGATCATGCTGTTTTTCACGATTTTCTCCATTCATCCATACCTGACGCTGGCGGCAGTGGCTGTGCTGCTGGCAGCGGATGTGTTTGCGACCAGGCGGATTGTCACTCAGCAGGTGGATGGACGCTATCTGCAATAGCATCTGAACATTCGTTCAGCTGTCTGCATCCGCGTCCTTATGTTAAAATAAATACAGGTAATCCAATATGAAAACAATGATTGCAACCGGCGGGACCGGCGGCCATATTTATCCGGCGCTGGCGCTGGCGGATATTTTGAAAAATACGGAGCCGGATGCGGAGATTTCCTTTTTCGGCAGCAGCAACCGCATGGAAGCACAGATCATCCCGGAACGGGGATATGCATTCACCGGCATGGAAATGACCGGCATGAACGGTGGTCTGCTGCGCAAGGCGCAGTCCGCGCTCAGTCTCTGGAAGGCGCAGGGCAGATGCCGGAAACTGCTGCAGAAGGAACGTCCGGATATCTGCGTCGGCTTCGGCAACTACATCAGCGTGCCGCTGATTCTGGCCGCTCATGATCTCCATATTCCCACGATGATCCATGAACAGAATTCAAGCGCCGGCAAGGCCAATGTCCTGCTGGCGAAATATGCGGATGCCGTCGTCGCCTGCTATGAAAGCTGCAGCAGCCAGTTTCCGGCCGCCAAGACGCGCTATTACGGCAATCCGGATGCCACCGTTGCGGCCCAGTGCCGCCGGGACCCGCAGCTGATCCGCTCCTACGGTCTGGATCCGGAGCAGCCGCTGGTGCTGTTCATGATGGGATCCCTGGGCTCGGAAACCGTCGCCAAGGTGATTGATGAAGCCTGTCCGCTGTTTGATCCCAGGCTGCAGCTGCTGATTGCGCACGGTCAGAGCAACGACTATCAGTTTCATACCCATTCCGACGGCCGCATTCAGATTGTGCCGTATGTGCAGGGTACCCGCATGCTGGCGTGCGCGGATCTGGCTGTGACCAGAGCCGGAGCAACGACAATGGCGGAACTGGCCGCGATCGGCTGCCCGTCCGTGCTGATTCCAAGCCCCTATGTGCCGAACAATCATCAGGTGCACAATGCACAGGAGCTTGAGAAAGTCCAGGCAGCGGTTATGATGGAAGAGAAGGATCTGAACGCCGCCGGCCTGGCCCAGGAAGTGAACCGGCTGATGGCGGATCCGGCGCTGCGCAGCCGGATGAAGGAAAATGCGAAGCGCATCGGCAAACCGGAAGCGGCATATCAGATGATCGCCTGGATGAAGGAGCTTTCCTACCATGGATGAACTGCTGGATGAACTGTCCCAATACGCGGCGGTGGAAACGGACGTCGAGTTTTCGAAGATGACGACGCTGCGCATCGGCGGCAAAGCAAAATATATTGTCTACCCGGAGACCAGCGTCGGTTTTGATGCGATCATGCGGACCATACAGAAATACGGCGTCCCTTACAAAATGCTCGGCAAAGGCAGCAACATCCTGTGCTCTGATGATCCTTTTGACGGTGTTGTGATCCGTCTGGACCGCCATTTTGACGAGTTCTATTTCCGTGATGACGGGGTTGTCGCCCAGGCCGGCTGTTCCATCATCACGCTGGCCTATGAGGCGATGAAGAACGGCCTGTCCGGGCTGGAATTCGCCAGCGGTATTCCGGCCACGGTCGGCGGCGTCACGTACATGAACGCCGGCGCCTACAAATCCAGCATGAGCGATATCATTGAAGGCGTCTTTGTCTACCGCAGCGGACGCTTTGAATGGATGAGCAACCAGGACTGCCGGTTCAGCTATCGTACCAGTGTCTTTCAGGAGCATCCGGACTGGATCGTCACAGCGGTGCAGATCCGCCTCAAGAAAGGCGATCCGAAGGAAATCAGCGATCTGATGGCAAGCCGCCGCGAACGCCGTCTTTCCACGCAGCCGCTGGACTATCCCAGCGCCGGCAGTGTTTTCCGCAATCCGGATACGGTCCCGGCATGGAAACTGATTGAAGGCATCGGCTACCGTGGAAAGAAAGTCGGCGGGGCGATGGTCAGCGAGAAGCATTTGAATTTCATCATCAACAGCGATCATGCGACCGCCAGGGATTTCTGGACCTTGGCCAGTGATATCCAGACCAAAGTGAAAGCGCAGTACGGCATTGAACTGCGGATGGAAGTGGAGAAATTCAATTGGCGGTAGAGGAAGAGGAACGCTCTCTGGAAGAGCTTCGCAAAGAGCCCGTTCAGCAGGTGGATGAGATCTTCGGCGATTTCCGCAGACGCCGCCGGATCGAGGATTTCCGCCGGCGGAAGAACGCGCTTTTTGTCTGGGCGGTACTGGCTTCCATCGGTCTGATCGCGCTGGTGTATTTCATCTCACCGGCCAGCAGCGTCAAGGCCATCTCCGTAGAGGGCGGTTATTACCTGTCCAAAGACTATATCGTCAGCCTGTCCGGACTGAGCCTGGATTCGAAATATTATCTGACTCTGCCGGCGCTGGTCCAGGCGAAGATCCAGAAGGATCCGATGATCCAGTCCTGTCAGGTGGAAATGCTTGACAACAATGTCGTCAGCATCCGCGTTCAGGAGAAGAAAGCGGTCGGTTACCGCTATGAGGACACACCGCTGATTCTGCTGGAGGACGGGTCCACGGCCGAACTGAAGAGCGATTATCTTTCCATCATCGCCAAGGTTCCGCTGATCACAGGCTTCTCAACCGAGGAACAGACGCATCTTCTGACCAAGGCGTTTTCCGCCATTGACCGCAGCATGATTGAAAGCATCGCCGAGGTGGACCAGTTCTCGATGAACTACGATGACGAGGCGCTGAAGATTCTGATGCGCGACGGCGGCTACTTCATCTCCAGCTATTACGGCCTGTCCATGATCAATTCCTACAATGAGATCTATACCCAGCTGAGCGACAAGAGCCTGTGCATCTTCGCGGAGGACAGCACCAAGGTCGCCTACGCAAAGAAGTGTCCCTGGAACGAGACGGAAACCCAGCTCGAATACTGGCAGAATGCCGACGGCAGCTATATCACCAACAAGTACGGCGACAAGGTGGTTGTCCATTACTATACGGACACGGAAGGCAACAATTATCTGGATGCCAGCGGCAGTCCGATCCGCATCCCGGTCGATGTGTACGGCGAGGAAGTGCCGGACCAGAACTTTGAAGAAAACTGGAAGGCCGGTTATTATGACAGCGGAACGTTTGATGCCAGCAAGATTCCGGCGACGCCGGCGGCCTCTGCCGCCGCCCAGAACGGATGACGGCGCTATTGGACTAACACACGCAGTTTGATATAATATCGGAAGATAGGAGAACGGGCAATGACTGTCGAAAAAAAGACCAATTACGGGAACATCTCCGTATCGGAAGAAGCGCTGGCCTCCTTGGCCGGCGGCATCATTACAGAGTGCTACGGCGTCGTCGGCATGGCATCCAAGAAGGTGCTGCGCGACGGCTGGTCGGAAATTCTGAAGAAGGAGAACTACGCCAAAGGGGTGGTTGTCCGGACGACGGACAAAGGAATTGAGATCGATCTCTATATCATCGTCAGTTTCGGAGTGAAGATTTCCGAAGTCGTTCAGGAAGCCCAGAAGAAAGTGAAGTACGTGCTGGAGAAATCTTTGAATATTGAGCTTTCCGCTGTGAATGTGTTTGTTCAGGGCGTGCGGGTCATCGGCTAGGCGGAGGCAGGAATGGAAACGATAAACGGAACAGTATTCAAGGGAATGCTTCTGAGCGGCTCCTGCAACCTGAACAACAGGAAAAAGGAAGTCGATGCTTTAAATGTGTTCCCGGTACCGGACGGAGACACCGGCACCAATATGTCGATGACGTTCAGCAACGGCATCTCCGAAGTCACCAAGTCCGGCAGTGAGGATCTGGCGGTCATCGCCAAGACGCTTTCAAGAGGTCTTCTGATGGGGGCGCGCGGCAACTCCGGCGTCATTCTGTCGCAGATCTTCCGCGGGTTCTACCAGAGCGTCGGCGAAAAGAAGGAGCTGTCTGTCGCAGAGTTCAGCGAGGCGCTTTTCAACGGCGCCAAAGTCGCCTACAAGGCCGTGATGCGGCCGGTGGAGGGAACGATTCTGACCGTCGTGCGCGAAAGCACGGAATATGCGGATATCTACGTCAAGGATCATCCGGAATGCACCATCAATGAATATTTCGATCTGCTGTGCAAAGAGGCGAAAGCCTCGCTGGACCGCACGCCGGAACTGCTGCCGATTCTCAAGGAGGCGCGCGTCGTTGATTCCGGCGGCACCGGCCTGCTGACCATCTTTGACGGCTTCAAGGCCTATCTGGACGGACATCCGTTCACGGCGGCGGAAGCTTCCGCGAAAGCGAATGAAGCCGGCGAAAACCATGACTTCGGCTATGACGCGGAATTCACGGTCCGGCTCAGTGAGCACGGCAAGGTGCTGTTCCGCGAAGACAAGTTCCGCAAGCAGCTCGCCCAGATGGGAGAATCCATCGTCATCATCCAGGACAATGATCTCGTCAAGGTGCAGCTGCATACGCTGACGCCGGGCGAAACGCTCAACATCGCCCAGCGCTACGGCGAATTCACGCGCCTGAACATCGTCAATGTGCAGGAGGAAGCGGCGCCGGCGGAACCGAAGAAGGAAGAACCGGCTGTTGAGGAGAAGGAATATGCGATCATCGCCGTGGCGGCCGGAGAAGGCCTCCGCAAGCTCTTCACGGAATACCGCGCGGATATCGTCGTGTCCGGCGGCCAGACCATGAACCCGTCCACGGAAGATTTCGTCAGCGCCATCAAGAAGGTGCATGCGAAGCATATCTATGTGCTGCCGAACAACTCCAACATCATCATGGCTGCCAAGCAGGCGGCGGATGTGACGGAGGGAGCCGATGTCCATGTCTTTGAGACCAGGAGCGTGCCGCAGGGACTGTCCGCGTGCATTGCCTTCAATCCGGATGCGGACCACGAATCCAATCTGAATGAGATGAACGAGGCGATTGCCCGCGTCCATACCGGTTCCGTGACCTATGCGATCAAGGACACCTCGGTGGACGGCAAGCAGATCCACCAGGGCGATTTCATGGGCATCTTTGAAAAGGATATCGTCAATACCAGCAAAGACAAGGTCCAGGCGACCTGCGAACTGCTGGACAAGATGCTCGATTCCGACTGCGAGATCGTAACCCTGATCCGCGGCAGCGACGCTACCGAAGAGGAATGCCGCAGCGTGGAGGAGCACATCAGCGCCAACCACAGCGTCGATGTGGATGTGGAAAACGGCGGGCAGCCGGTTTACAGTTTCATCATCGGTGTCGAATAACAGGATTCTGATGAGGATCCGGATGCCCCTGGCATTCGGATTTTCTTTTCTGGAAGGATCAGCACATGAAGCTGGATGACAAGCGCCTGAAACTGACTCCGAAACGGATCGAGATGCTGAAGCAGCTCGGTATTTTCGACACGGACGCACTGCTGTCCTATTATCCGTTCCGCTATGATGAAATCCAGCCGACGGCCTATGCGGATTTCCGGCTGAAGGAACGCGTGGTGTTTGAAGGCGAAGTCATCAGCCAGGCGAAGAGCTTCCGCTTCGGCCGCGGCCGTTCGGTCACCAGCTTTGAGGTCATGGCTCTGGATCATGTCTTCCGCATCTCCATTTTCAACCGCCCCTGGGCGAAACAGCTGGGTATGAACCAGCGGATCACAATCATCGGCGTCTATCAGGGCGGCGACAAGGTCACGGCGATCAGCTACAATCTGAAACCGCTGGCGGATCAGACCGGACTCATTCCGGTCTATTCCGTGCGCAGCGGCATCACCCAGCGCAGCATCCATGAGTGCATCCGCCACGTGTTTACGGCGATGCAGGGCAGCATTCCGGAAGAGGTGCCCTCCGTCTACCGGCAGGCGTACAAGCTGCTGAACCGCAGCGCCGCCCTGCAGTATGTTCACTTTCCAAACAGCAGAATGGAAGTGGAGCAGGCATACCGGACTCTGAAATACGAGGAGTTTCTGAAGTTCTTCCTGTCCATTCTGCTCGTGAAGCAGCAGAATTCCATGGCCGGCGCCAAGCCGCCGAAGCACTTTGATATGGCCAGGGTGCAGGCGCTTCTTGCCGCGCTGCCGTTTGCGCTGACAAAGGATCAGAGCAGTGCGGTGGATGATGTGCTGCGGGATCTGCAGTCCGCGCAGCCGATGTACCGCCTGGTGCAGGGGGATGTGGGCTGCGGCAAGACGCTGGTGGCTGCGGCGGCGCTGTATGCCAATGCGCTGGCCGGTTATCAGGGCGCGCTGCTGGCGCCCACCGAGATTCTGGCCCAGCAGCATGAGAAGAGCGTGAAAAAGCTTCTGGAGTCTGCGGGCATCCGCGTCGATGTGCTGTATTCCGGAGAGAAACCGGCGCAGAAGAAAAGCGTGCTGACGGATATTGCGCAGGGCCGCATCGATGTGCTGATCGGCACCCACAGCATTCTGCAGGACAATGTCGTCTTTCAAAATCTCGGTCTGGTCATCGCCGACGAGCAGCAGCGCTTCGGCGTCGAACAGCGGCGGGCGCTGCGGCAGAAGGGCACGATGGTGGATTTTCTGCTGATGAGTGCGACGCCGATTCCGCGTACGCTGGCTTCCACGCTGTACGGCGATATGGACATCAGCACCATCCAGACGATGCCGGCCGGACGGCGGACGCCGCAGACGGTGCTGATCCAGGAGAACAGTTTCCGCTCGGTGCTGGATCAGGTGCGTGCGCTGCTGAAGAGCGGCCGCCAGCTGTATGTGATCTGCGCGGCGGTAGAAGACAGCGAGAACTACGATGCCCGCAATGTCATGGACATCTACGAAAGCCTGAAGAAGCTCTTCCAGAACGACTGTGAAGTCGGGGTTCTGCACGGCCGCATGAGCAGCGAGCAGAAACAGGCGGTGATGAAGCGGTTCGCGGAAGGAAGCATCGGCGTGCTGGTCAGCACGACAGTCGTGGAAGTCGGCATGAACGTCGTCAATGCGACCGGCATGATTGTCTACGATGCGGACCGTTTCGGCCTCTCCCAGCTGCATCAGCTGCGCGGCCGGATCCAGCGCGGCAGCGAGCAGGGATACTGCTGGCTGCTGACGGATTCCAAGGATGAAAAAGCGCTGGAGCGGCTGCAGGTTCTGGTCCGTTCCAACGACGGTTTTGAAATCAGCTATGAAGATTTACGGCTCCGCGGTCCCGGTGATATACTAGGGACTAGGCAGAGCGGTGTTCCGGACTTCATACTCGGCAACATCGTCGAAGATACGAAAGTGATCGCACAGGCGCGCAAGGATGCGGAATTCATTCTGAATCATGCGCAGAATCCGGATAATGCCGCGATTCTGAACGCCGTGCAGCAGAAAAACAGCAGGAATGCGTCTTATATAGATTAGAGGTCAACTGCGGTGGATATCATTGACTGGCTCAAAAACAGAGGAATCGAGATTCATAATGAGGGCCTGATTCATCAGGCCTTCATGCATAGTTCCTATGCGAACGAACACCGGACCAGACACGACAACGAGCGCTTGGAGTTCATGGGCGACGCCGTGCTCCAGCTCTGGAGCACCGCGCATATTTTCCCGCTGGAACCGCCGCTTCCGGAAGGCCGGATGACGACGCTGCGGGCGCAGCTGGTCTGTGAGAAAGCGCTGGCGATCTATGCCCGCCGGCTCAAGCTGAATGAGTTCCTGCTGCTGGGCGCCGGCGAGGAGAAGACCGGCGGCCGCGACAAGGATGCGATCATCGCCGACATGTTTGAGGCCTTTTTAGGAGCGCTGTATCTGGATCAGGGCATGGATGCGGTAGACAATATTCTCAATGAGGTCATCACGCCGGAACTGAAGCATCCCGGGGAAGTCAAAGTCATTCCGGATTACAAGACGAAGCTGCAGGAATACGTGCAGAGCGACAGCCGGCGGACAGTCCGCTATCAGCTGATTGAAGCCAGCGGCCCCAGCAACAAGCCGACGTTTGAAATGCAGGTCATCGTTGATGATCTGGTCATGGGAACCGGAAAGGGCAGCAGCAAGAAGGCTGCGGAACAGGATGCAGCCCGCAATGCATTCGAAAAGATGGTGAAATAACATGAAAATGAAACAGTTCGGAAAGCTTCATGACGGCGCGGACGCGCATCTGTACAGCATTGAAAACGACCGCATCCGGCTGGATGTGACGGATTACGGCGCCGGCGTCGTGGCCCTGGTTGTCAAGGATGCCGGCATCGATGTCGTGCAGGGATTTGACAGCGTCGACGGCTACATCAGCCAGGTTCCCTACATGGGCGCATCCATCGGCCGCGTCTGCAACCGCATCGCCAAAGGTACGTTCCGGCTGAACGGAACCGTTTATCACACGCCAGTCAACAACGGACCGAATACGCTGCACGGCGGCCTGTCCGGATTCAATGCCAAGCTCTGGACATTCACGGAAAGGCCGGACGGCCTGCAGTTTGACTACCGGTCCGCAGACGGGGAAGAGGGATTCCCCGGCAGCCTGGACGTGAAGGTGACGTATGAGCTGCTGGAAGACGGCATCGCCTTCACCTACAGCGGCAGTTCAGACCAGGACACGCTGTTTGCGATGACCAACCACATGTTCTTCAATCTGGACGGTCCGCGCAGCCTGAGCGCCCTTCATCATAAGGTCGCCATACCTGCTTCCCGCTATGGACATGTCGACAAGGACGGCCTGGCCACCGGCGAATTCCGCGATGTGCAGGGCACGCCGTTTGATTTCCGCAGCGGCATGGAACTCGGACTGCATATCAGCGAGGATCAGGAAGACCTGAAGCTCGGCAGCGGCTATGACCATCATTTCTGCGTCGACGGGGAAGGCTTCCGCAGGATGGTTTCCTGCGAGGGATCCAGGATTGCGATGGAGATCCGCTCCGATCTGCCCGGCTTCCAGATGTACAGCGCCAACTTTCTCGACGGCACCTATGCCGGCGGCAAGGAAGGCGGCCGCTTCCCGCGCCGCAGCGCGGTCTGTTTTGAGACCCAGTATGCGCCGAACGCAATCAACTATGACGGCCAGCAGAAGCCGATCCTGAAAAAAGGCGTTGTGGAAACGCACCGGACTGAGTACCTATTCAAGGCCAGATAGCCAGGGAGGACAGAAAATCATGAATATCACTGAGATTCGCAAGAGCATCGCCGCCGGCAGGTATGACAGCAAACTGGAAATGCTGTACGGCAAAGCGCTGATTCCGGCGCAGAAGAAACGGTTTGATTCGCTGCTCAGAAAGGCGAAAGCCATTTACGGCGACCGGGAAGCGCATCTGATCACGGCTCCGGGCCGCACCGAGGTCGGCGGCAACCACACCGATCATCAGCTCGGCCGGGTTCTGGCCGCAAGCATCAATCTGGATGTTGCCGCCGTGGTCATTCCGGTGGCGGAGAACGAGGTCCGCTATGCGGCCCCGGGCTTCCAGGTCAAGCCGGTGCAGCTGAAATCCCTGAAGCCCAGCAAGGCGGAGAAGAACACAACGGAATCGCTGATCCGCGGCACTGCCGCACGGTTCCGGATGCTCGGATATCAAACCGGCGGCTTCTACGCCTATGCAGAGAGCGATGTGCTGCCGGGCAGCGGCATGAGCTCGAGCGCCGCCTTTGAAGTCCTGCTCGGCACCATTTTCAATGTCCTGTACAATCAGAACCGCATTGATCCGGTGGAGATCGCCAAGATCGGCCAGTATGCAGAGAACAATTTCTTCATGAAGCCCTGCGGACTGCTGGATCAGATGGCCTGCTCGGTCGGCGGCTTTGTCACCATCGATTTCAAGAAAAAGGATGCGCCAGTGGTCAAAAAGATCCCCTTTGATTTTGCCAAGAGCGGCTATGAGCTGGTGCTGACCGACTGCAAGCAGTCGCATGCGGACCTGTCTGATGAATACGGCCTGGTACCGGGAGAGATGAAGGCGGTCGCCAGGGTTCTCGGCAAGACCGTGCTCTCGGAAGTCACCATGGCGCAGTTCCTCAAGGCTTCGAAGAAGATCCGTGAGAAGTGCGGCGACCGCGCCTGGCTGCGGGCCTTCCATTTCCTGAACGAGACGGACCGCGTCACGGATGAGGTCAAAGCGCTGAAGACCGGTGACATGAACCGGTTCCTGCAGCTGATCGTCGAATCCGGATATTCTTCCTTCATGTATCTGCAGAACGTCTACTACAGCGGCGACGTACGTCATCAGTCGCTGCCGGTCGGCCTGGCGCTCAGCGAGGAGATGCTGAAGGGCAAGGGCGCCTACCGTGTGCATGGCGGCGGCTTCGCCGGCACAATCCAGGCTTTCGTGCCGCTGAAGATGAAGAATGAATACCGCAGCCGCATGGAGTCCGTATTCGGCAAAGGCTGCTGCTATGAACTGAGCATCCGCCCGGTCGGCGGATACTGCATCCTGTAACATTCGCACAAGACGGCGGAAGGAGCTGCATATGATCAAGGACGGCAATATCCTGCTTGGAAAAGCGGGAGACAAGGAAATCTATCTGTATCCGAACCAGATGAACCGGCACGGGCTGATTGCCGGCGCCAGCGGCACCGGCAAGACGGTCACGCTGAAAGTCATCGCTGAGAGCCTGTCCGAAATCGGCGTTCCCAGCGTCATCGCGGACGTCAAGGGCGATCTGACCGGCATGATCAAGGCCGGCGACCAGACCAAGATTCAGGAACGGCTGGATTCGATGGGCATCACCGGATTTGAGTGCCGGAAGTATCCGGTCCATTTCTATGATGTCTATCAGAAGCAGGGGCATCCGATGCGGGCGATGGTCCAGGAGATGGGACCGCTGCTGCTGTCCCGCATCATGGGTCTGAGCGAGGCCCAGGAAGGCGTCCTCAACATCATCTTCAAGGTTGCCCAGGATATGAATCTGGACATCATCGACCTCAAGGATCTGCAGGCGATGACGGGATACGTCGGCGAGCATGCGGCGGAATACACGACGAAATACGGCAATGTATCCAAGCAGTCGGTCGGCGCCATCCAGCGTGAACTGCTGGTTCTGGACCAGCAGGGCGGCGGCCAGTTCTTCGGCCAGCCGGCCATCGACATCAACGACTGGCTGACGGCGGAAGGCGGCTGCGGCATGATGAACATTCTGGAATGCGAAGAGCTTTTCCAGCACCCGCAGCTGTATTCGACGTTCCTGTTCTGGATGCTGAATGAACTCTATGAGAAAATGCCGGAAGTCGGCGATCTCGACAAACCGAAGATCGTATTCTTCTTTGATGAAGCCCATCTGCTGTTTGACAATGCCTCCAAGGAACTGCTGGAGAAGATCAACCAGATCATCAAGCTGATCCGCTCCAAGGGCGTCGGCATCTTCTTCATCACCCAGAGTCCTGCGGATATTCCGGATGAAGTGCTGGCGCAGCTGTCCAACCGCATCCAGCACAGCCTGCGCGCCTATACGCCGGCGGAAATCAAGGCGACGAAGCTGGCAGCGGAATCCTTCCGCGCCAACCCGGCCTTCAGCACGGCGGATGTCATCACGAACATGAAGACCGGACATGCCCTGGTGTCAACGCTGGGCACGGACGGAGCGCCGTCTGTTGTGGAGGAGACCAAGATTCTGCCGCCCAAGAGCCAGATGGACATTGTGACGCCGCAAGAGCTGGAGTCCTGCATCCAGTCCGATTCGATCTACGGAAAGTATGAGAAGACCGTGGACGCGGACAGTGCGTATGAGGATCTTGACAATGTCCGGCAGCAGGAAGCTGCAGCCGCGCAGAAGGCCAAGGAAGAGGCGGAACAGGCGAAGCTTGACGCCGTCAAAGCGAAGGAAGAGGCGCGCCAGAAGGCGAAGGAAGAAAAAGCCGGTTCCTCACTGACCGACAAGATCGGCAAAAAGGTGGTCAACCGGGCGGAGAATGAAGCCGTCAGCATCGGTTTCCGCTACGCCAAGAAATTCCTCAAGGGATTCCTGAAATAACCGCTGGAAAAGCCCATGATTCCATGGGCTTTTTTCCGCTTTGGCATCAGCCATGTATAAATCCGTAAAAAGTCAAGACCGGTAGAGGCCTCCGGTTTGTGTTAAGATAGACAGCACAGGGAACCGGGAGATTTATGAAGCTGAATGATCTGTTCGAAAAAATCCAGTGCGGCGGCAGTACCGCGGCGGACGCTGAAATCCAGTCGGTCCGTTTTTTTCGTGAGGAACAGCTTCTGGAAGTGACCATTGCCTGCGAAAAGCCGCTGCTGCATGAAGAATATTCACTGCTCAAGCAGAAGCTCATGCAGTGCACCGGATGCCGCTGCCGGATCCTGATGAAATGCACAAAGGACGGCATCACGACGGTTGAACTGAACCGCTGGCTGACGGAGTGCTTCTCCACAAACGCCGGCATGGATCTGCTGTCCCGCGGCATGCCCTGCTATCAGGAGAAGGAGCATACGCTGGCTTTTCTGTTCCAGCGTGAGGAAAACGCCCGCAAGGCACAGGAGTCGCTGCCGGCGCTGAAGGAATTCCTGAACGGGGTCGGCATTACGGATCTGCAGTATTCCTGCCGCGTATTCGAGAACAAGACGGAAGTGAAGACGGTCAGCCAGAGTCCGGCGCCGGCGGCGGCTGCGCGGCCGGCGGCAAACGGCGGTTTTGACCGCCGGAAGAGCTACTCCCGGAAGATGAAGAAAGAGAGCTGGCCGGTCATCCGTCTGAAGGATGTCCGTGATCCGGCCGATGACATTCAGTTCATCGGCACGGTTTTCAAGAAAGAGGATATTGAGATCCGCTCCACCGGCCATCTGATCCAGAACCTGTCCGTATTTGACGGCGAGGATGCGATCCTGGTCAAGCGCTTTGAAGGCCGCAATTTCACCCGCGAGGAGCTGGATGCCGTTCATGAGAACGACCGCGTCCACGTCTATGGAAGCATCATTTACGATACCTATGCGAAAGACCTGGTCTGCCAGGCGGCTCAGATTGACAAGCTGGATCCGGTCAAGACCGTTGATCCGGCAGCGGACAAGCGCATAGAACTGCACTGCCATACGAACATGAGCGAAATGGACGGTGTCTGTGAGACGCCGGACATCATCAAATATGTCTGGGATCTTGGGCATGAAGGCGTCGCCATCACCGACCATGCGGATGTGCAGGGCTTTGTGAAGGCCTTCAATACCGCGGCGGCGCTCAAGAAGAGCGATCCCGGCCGGAAGTTCAAGATCGCCCTCGGCTGCGAGATGAACATGGTCGATGACCAGCTGACCATCGTGCGCAACGGCGATGACCAGAAGCTCAGCGAAGCCGAATACGTCTGCTACGATCTGGAAACCACCGGACTTTCCTGCCACTTTGACCACATCATCGAATTCGGCGCTGTGAAGATGAAGAACCAGACGGTCATTGACCGCAAGCAGATGTTCATCAAGCCGCCGGTGCCGATTCCGTATGCGATCACGCGGAAGACGAACATCACCAACGACATGGTGAAGGATGCCAAGTCCTTTGATGAAGCGGCCGACGAACTGGTCGCCTGGATCGGTGATGCGGTGCTGGTCGCCCACAACGCGACGTTTGACTATTTCTTCCTCAATGAGGAACTGCGCAATTCCGGCCGCAAACCGCTCTTGAATCCGGTCATTGACACACTGGATCTCGCCCGGGCGGTTCTGCCGGAGAGAAGGGCTTACCGGCTGGGCAACATCGCTCGCTATTACCGCATCAGCTACGATGAGGAGACCGCGCACCGCGCGGACTATGATGCCGAAGAGCTGGCCAATGTTTTCCTGTGCCTGCTGAAAGACGCCGGGGAAGAGAAGAAGGACAGCGAAGGCCGGCTTGTCCACGGCCGGGCGGATACCATCCGCCAGCTGCAGGAGCAGGTGCCGGCGGAGCAGGCCTTCCTGAAGGCGCGCCGCAGCCACATCAACGTGCTGGCCAAGGATCAGCACGGCATCAAGGATCTGTATCAGCTGGTCACGCTGTCCAATACGAAGTATCTGTCCGTGATGGGCAAGGCTTCCGGCAAGGACGGCACGGAAGTCGTTTCCGAACCGCGCATCACCCGCAGTGAACTGGAGAAGCATCACGAACATCTGCTGTTCGGATCTGCCTGCCTCAACGGCGAGGTTTTTGAGCTCGCCTGCAATGCGGACGACGAGCGGCTGGCCCGGGCTGTTGATTTCTACGATTACATCGAACTGCAGCCGCTGGGCAATTATTCCACGTATATCGCCATGGGCAATCTGCCCGGCAATGACCGCCTGAAAGCCGTCCAGAAGCGGATCCTGGCCATGGCGGCAAAGGAGGGCAAGCCGGTTGCCGCAACCAGTGACGCCCATTACTGCACGAAGGATCAGAAGCGATTCCGTGATGTCTACATCATGAACCAGGGCGTCGGTGGAGTGACCCATCCGCTGTTCATCCGCGATGATGAACTGCGCCTGAAGACGGAAAATCCGGATCAGCACATCCGTCTGACCGACGAGATGAAGAATGAATTCGCCTGGCTGCAGGATCCGGATCTGGTCGATCAGATTGTCGTTGAAAATCCGCACCGGATTTTTGACTGGATTGCGGAAGCCCGGCCGGTTCCGGAAGGAACATTCCCGCCTTCCATTGAAGGCAGCAGTGAAAAGCTCAGCGCCGTCTGCTACAAGACCGCGCATGAAGTGTACGGCGAGCCGCTTCCGGAAATTGTCGAGGCGCGGCTGAAGAAGGAGCTGAACGCCATTATTGAACACGGCTATTCCGTGGTCTATTACATCGCCCATCTGCTGGTGAAAAAATCCAATGAGGATGGCTATCTGGTCGGATCCCGTGGCTCCGTCGGATCCAGCTTCGTCGCCACCATGTCCGGCATCACGGAAGTGAATCCGCTGAAGCCGCATTATGTCTGCCCGAAGTGCCATCACTGCGAATGGATTGAAGACCCGGAGGTACGTTCCGGTTTTGATCTGCCGGACAAGGCCTGCCCGGAATGCGGCACTGTCATGAAGGGAAACGGCCAGAACATTCCGTTTGAAACCTTCCTCGGATTCCACGGCGACAAGGTTCCGGATATCGATCTGAACTTTTCCAATGAATACCAGGCGAAGGCGCACGCCTTCACCAAGACCGTCTTCGGCGACACCCACGTCTACCGCGCCGGCACAATCGGCACGGTCGCGGAGAAAACCGCCTACGGCTATGTCTCCGGCTACTGCGAGAAAATGAACATCCAGAACATGCGCCGGACCTTCAAGGACTATCTGGCCCACGGCTGTGAAAACGTCAAGCGCACGACCGGCCAGCATCCCGGCGGCATCATCGTCATTCCGAACGACAAGGACGCCAGCGATTTCACGCCGGTCCAGTATCCGGCCAATGATCCCAACAGTGAATGGAAGACCACGCATTTCGACTTCCACGACATTCATGACAATGTGCTGAAATTCGATATCCTCGGCCATGTCGATCCGACGGCAATGCGGCTGCTGCAGAGCATTTCCGGCATCGATCCAAAGAGCATTCCGATGAATGATCCGGATACGCTGAGCCTGTTTAGCAGCGACCGCGCTCTGAAGGCGGATCCGCGCGTCTATCATCAGGAGACCGGCGCTCTGGGCCTGCCGGAATTCGGCACGAAAACGACGCGGCGGGTTCTGGAGATCACCCGGCCCAAGAAGTTCAGTGACCTGGTCATCATTTCCGGTCTGTCCCACGGCACGGATGTCTGGGCCGGCAACGCCCAGACGCTGATCGAGCAGGGGCATACGCTGGAAGAGGTCATCGGCTGCCGTGACGATATCATGACCTATCTGCTGGGCAAGAATCTGGAGCCCAAGCACGCCTTTGACATCATGGAGCATGTCCGCAAGGGCAAAGGCCTGAAGAGCGATGAAGAGCAGGATATGAAGGACCACAACGTCCCGGAATGGTACATTGAGTCCTGCAAGAAGATCAAATACATGTTCCCGAAGGCGCACGCCGTGGCGTATGTCATCATGGCTCTGCGCATCGCCTGGTTCAAGGTGCATTATCCGCACTGGTTCTACGTGCAGTTTCTGACCCTGCGTTCCGACGCTTACGAGATTGAGACCATGACCAAGGGACTGGATGCGGTGCGGGCAAGAATGGCGGACATCGATGCCCGCATGAACAATCGCAATACGGAGAACCCGGTCACCAACAAGGAGCGTTCGCTGTACGATGTGCTGGAAGTGTGCGAGGAGATCTATGCGCGCGGCTACCGCATCGGCAATATCGATCTGTACAAGTCCAAGGCCACGGAATTCTCCGTGGAGCCCGGCGACACGCATACGATCATTCCGCCTTTCACCTGCATCGACGGTCTGGGCGCCAATGTCGCCCGCAGCGTCGAAGAAGCCCGTGAGAAGGGACCGTTCCTGTCGGTGGAGGATATTCAGAACCGCACGCAGCTTTCCGGAACGCTGCTGAAGAAACTGGAAACGCTTGGCTGCCTGAATGGGCTCCAGGAGCGCAACCAGATGTCGCTGTTCTGAGATGAAAATCACCTGTCCGGTCTGCAGCAGGACCATTTACACGAATCCGTTCGAAGCCAACCAGCAGATGACCTGTCCGGAATGCGGTGCAAAGCTGGAGCGCGAGGAACAGAGCAGCCAGCTGCTGCAGGCAGTGCTGGCTCTCAGCGTGGTCGCCGCCGCGGTTCTGGAAAGCGTTCTGGCGGTGTTTCTGCCGACGGAAACGGCGATTCTGATCGCCGCATGCTGGCTTCTGGGCGGAGCGATGTTCGAGCTGCCGCAGCGCTGGCTTTACCGGCGCGGACTGCTGCGCTACCGCCGCCGGCCCTGAAACCGCAAAGTGCCGCTGTTTAAGCTGTTTTTCGGCTGTTTAGACTTGCAAAGAAATGGCGGATGCGTTATATTGTTTCTGGAAACAAGGAGTGCGAAAGCACTCCTTCATTCTTGTATGGGGAGTGTATGGCAGAACAATTTGAACGTTTGAAACAGAAAATGGAACCGATTCTGAACAGCAGCAAGGTGCAGCTGTATGAGATCAGCTGGCAGGGCAGCGGCAAAGACCGGACCCTGCAGGTGGCAATCATGCACAGCGACGGGTCGATGGACCTTGACACCTGCGCGGAAGTCAGCGAAAAGCTGTCGGCGCTGCTGGATGCGGAGGAGGGCTTCAAAGAGCCTTACACCCTGGAGGTCTGCAGCCCCGGCGCCGAGCGCGAAATCCGCGATCTGAAGGAGCTGGAAGGCATGCCCGGAGCATACATCCACATCCGCCTGAAAAAGCCGGCCGGAAAGCTGCTGGAAACCGACGGCACCATCCTGGCTGCGGATGCGGACGGCATCCGGCTGCAGTACCGGGACAAAGCGGTCAACAGGACCGCGGACATCAAACTGGACAACATTGACGCCGCACGCATGGCGGTGAAATTCTAAGGAGAGAATACAATCATGGCTATTAACTACAAAGATTTGCTGAAAGCATTCAGCACCATCGAGGACGACCGCAAAATATCGAAGGAAATCGTGATTGATGCTCTGAAGGATGCGCTGGCGAAGGCCTACAAGAAGGACGCGGAGCTAAACGACATCAATGTCCAGGTGGACATTGACGAGGACAGCGGCCATATCCATGTTTATCAGTGCTACAACGTCGCTGAAGAAGTGGATGACGATGAACTGGAGATCTCGCTGGAAGATGCGCAGAAGGAAAAAGCGGATGCGCAGATCGGCGATGTGATCCGCCGCGAGGTATCCATCGACGGACTCAGCAGAGCTTCCGCGTCGCTGGCCAGAAACGTCATGAAGCAGAAGATCCGCGAGGCGGAGAAAATGTCCGTCTACAATGAATACATCGATCAGCTGGATGACATGGTGCTTGGCATCATTGAATCCGTCAAGGACAAGTTCACGCTGATCAATCTCGGCAAGACCGTCGCGCTGATGCCGAAATCCGCGGAGATCCCGGGCGAGCGTCTGGTCGAAGGCCAGAAGATCCGCGTCGTGATCACGGAAGTCAACAAGGATACCAAAGGCAGCCAGGTGCTCGTTTCCAGAGCGGATCCGATGCTGGTCAAGCGCTTGTTTGAGAAAGAGGTCCCGGAGATTTTCCAGGGCATCGTTGAAATCCGCGCGATTGCGCGTGAAGCAGGCGAGCGCACCAAGATGGCTGTGCTGTCGCACAATGAGGATGTGGATCCGATCGGCGCCTGCATCGGCCCGCGCGGAAGCCGCGTCCAGGAGATCATCGAAGAGCTGCATGGTGAGAAGATTGACATCTTCCAGTGGAGCGACGATCTGACCCAGCTGGTCAAGAATGCCCTGGCGCCGGCGGAAGTAGAAGCTGTGCTGCCGGGTGAAGATGATAAGAGCCTGCTTGTCGTGGTGGCGGAGGATCAGCTTTCGCTGGCCATCGGCAAGAAGGGCAAGAACGCCCGTCTGGCCGTCAAGCTGACCAACCACAAGATTGACATCAAGACCCGCGAGGAACTGGAAGAGGCCGGCAAGGACTTCGACCAGATGGTCATGGAAGCAGAAGCGGAGAAGCTCAGAAAAGCCAAGGAAAAGGAAAAGGCTGAAATCGCCCGCATGGAAGAAGAGGCGAAGAAGGCAGAAGAGGCGCGCCAGAAGGCGGCTGAACTGCTGGCCCAGCAGAAGAGCGAGACGCCGGAACCGCAGGAAAGCGAATCGATTCCGGAGGAAATGCAGGAAGAGATGCAGAAGAAGATTGCCGACGACATCGCGTCCAGACCGGATACGGCCGCGGCAGCCGCGGCGGCAAAGCCGGCCGTTGAAAAGCATGCTGCAGCGCCAGTGGAAGTTGAGAAGCCGCGCAAGAAGAAGCCGGAGCTGAAGCCGAAGACGGAATACGTCTCCGTGTTTGAAAAGCTGGCGGACACCAGCAAGAGCAAGCCGGTCGAGTTCGTCAAGCCGAAGCGCAAGAAGAAGAAGGACGAAGACGAATTCAAGGTCAAGAACAAGGATCTGCTGAAGGAGATCGGCAAGAAGGACATCGAGCTCGATTCCGACAACAAGCCGGTTTATACCGAAGAGGAGCTGGCCGAGATTGAGGCGCAGCAGAAGGCTGAGGAAGAGAAACAGTTTGACATCGATTACGATGACTATGCGGATTACTACCAGGACGACAAGGAGCAGAAGTAATGCTGAAAAAGAAAGTCCCGATGCGCCGCTGCGTGGCGACTGGGGAACAGCTCCCGAAGAAGGAACTGCTCCGCATCGTCAAAACACCGGACGGTGAGATCAAGGTGGATCTCAGCGGGAAAGCCAACGGCCGCGGCGCGTATCTGAAAAAGGATCCGGCGGCCGTGGAGATGGCAAAGAAAAAAGGCGTCCTTGCAAGGGCCCTGGAAGCTCCGATTCCGGAAGAGTTCTGGAGTGAAGTGGAGAAGGCCGTCAAGTAAAAGAAACATCCAAGCAGAAAGAGGTGATTGCGGAAAGACTGGCAGCAAGGGACCTGGGTCCCCCGATGAGGAGAAAGAAGAGGTAGCAGCATATGTACAAACAATACAAACCGGCATCCAAAAAGAAGAAGAACAACAAGGGAAACGCGAACCGGCCGCAGTATACGCCCGCGCCGAAAAAAGCCGTTCCTGACATTCATGAGATTTCCTACAGTGAAGGCATCACTGTCAGCGAGCTGGCGTTAAAGTGCGGAAGAAACGCATCGGACATCATCAAGCTTCTTTTCCTGATGAACAAGATGGTGACCATCAACAGCGCGCTGGACGATGAGACGGTTGAACTTGTCTGTCTGGAATACAACATCACGCCGACCAAGGTGCGTCCGAAGGAAGATGATTCCCTGGATGATGACCTGCCGGATGATCCGAAGAATATGGTGACGCGGCCTCCGATTGTCACGATCATGGGTCATGTCGATCACGGCAAGACCACGCTGCTGGACGGCATCCGCAAGACCAAGGTGGCGGCCGGGGAAGCCGGCGGCATCACCCAGCGCATCGGTGCCTACCAGGTGCCGGTCAACGGCAAAAAAGTAACCTTCCTGGATACTCCGGGACACGAGGCGTTTACGGCCATGCGCGCCAGAGGCGCAAAGGTGACGGATATCGCGGTCATTGTTGTTGCTGCGGATGACGGCGTCATGCCGCAGACCAAGGAAGCCATTGACCATGCCAAAGCAGCCAATGTGCCGATGATTGTCGCGGTCAACAAGATTGACAAGCCGGATGCGAATCCGGACCGGGTGAAGCAGGAAATGGCGGATCTCGGAATCATGCCGGAGGAATGGGGCGGCGATACCATCTTCGTCAACTGCTCCGCCAAAAAGGGTACCGGCATCCAGGAACTGCTGGAGACGATTCTGACGGTTGCGGAAGTCAAGGAACTGAAGGCTGATCCGAAGCGCAGAGCGACGGGCACGGTCATAGAGGCAAAGCTGGATAAGGGCCGTGGACCTGTGGCGACGCTGCTGGTTCAGAACGGCACCCTGCATCACGGCGATCCGATTGTCGTCGGCACCTGCTTCGGCAAGGTGCGGAGAATGACGGATGAAGACGGCCATGAGCTCAAGGAAGCCAAACCGAGCAGCCCGGTTGAGGTCATCGGACTGAACGGGGTTCCGGAAGCCGGCGACCTGTTCCGTTCCTATGAGGACGAGAAGGAAGCCAGAGCGGTCGCAGACCGCAGAAACCGCAAGAAGATCGAAGCGGACCGCCGCAAGAGCAGCGCGATGTCCCTTGAGGACATGGCGAAGCAGATCGAAGCCGGCGATGTCAAAGAGATTCCGGTCATTGTCAAATCCGATGTCCAGGGCAGCGCGGAAGCGGTCAAGTCCAGTCTTGAGAAGATCGATGTCAAGGGCGTCAAAGTCAATGTCATTCACAGCACGGCCGGAGCAATCTCCGAAAGCGACGTCATGCTGGCGAGCGCATCCAAGGCCATGATCATCGGCTTCAATGTGCGTCCGGATGCCAATGTCCGCCGCAAAGCGGAAGAAGAAGGCGTAGAGATCCGTCTGCATAACATCATCTACAAGGCGGTGGAAGAGATGGAAGGCGCCATGAAGGGCATGCTGGCTCCTGTCTATACGGAAGTCGTCATCGGCCAGGCGGAAGTCCGCCAGCTCTTCAAGGTTTCAAAGATCGGCACCATTGCCGGATGCATGGTCACGGACGGCAAGATTGTCAGCAACTGCGGCATCCGTCTGATCCGTGACGGCATCGTCGTCTATACCGGCAAGCTCGGCAGTCTGAAGCGTTTCAAGGATGATGCCCGTGAGGTACAGTCCGGCTATGAATGCGGCATCACCATTGAAAACTACAACGATCTGAAGATGGGCGACATTATTGAGGGCTATCAGGAAAAGGAAGTTCCTGTAGCATAGACGATGCAGACGATCAAACAGAAACGGCTTGGACAGATCATCATGAAGGATGTCACAGACATCATCCAGTATGATCTGAAGGATCCGGATGTCGGATTCATCACCGTCACCGGCGCAAAAGTTTCCGATGACCACAGCTACGCGACAATTTATGTCACGTTTCTGGGCAAGAAGGAACGGGGTGCTGCCGGACTGAAAGCGCTGGACCGGGCGAAAGGCTACATCCGTTCGGAACTGGCGAAGCGGCTGGATATCCGGCGCTGTCCGGAAATCATCTTCGAAATCGATCAGACCGAGGAAAATGCCAAGCATATTGAAGAAATCATTCAGACTCTTCATCAAAACGACACTCAGAAATGAGTGCCGTTTTTTTTGTTGTCTGATGAAATTTCCTCGATCGGGGTATCTTACGGAATCTGCATATAGGTCAGTCAGAAAGGAGAATCAAAATGAGAAAAATCATCGTGGAACCGGAGCTTTTGGATGCCTGCGCTGTGCGCATGGAACAGGAGAACCAGGATTATCAGCGGGCGTTTTCACAGCTGTTTGAATCCGTTGAATCCATGAAAGCCACCTGGCAGGGCAAAGACAATACGGCATTCAGCGCTCAAATCGGCAAGTATGAAGGAGATTTCCGCCAGATGTCGATTCTGTGCACGCAGTACGCGGAGTTCCTGCGCAACAGCGCGCGGGCATACCGGCAGACGCAGGATGAGCTGACCAGTCAGGCTGCTCATCTGGCTCAGTAGAAAGGGGATTCTTATGAACAACATCAATATTTCTTTGGCAGAAGTTACAGAATGCGCCAACCGCATCCGGATTCTGAACCAGGCAATGTATGAGCATCTGGCGGCAATGAGGAAGGAAATGAACAGCCTGAATGTCTCCTGGCTCAGCGAAAGCGGTGAAACCATCCGCCAGAAATTCAATCAGTTTGCGGCCCGGTTTGACAGCCAGAAGGAACAGATTGATTCCTATGCCCGTTTCCTGGATCAGACTGTCAGCAGTTACGATTCCTTGGAAACAACCATCAACTCCAATGCGTCGGGAATTCAGTCTTAGGAGAATCCGCTGCACATTTCTGGCGCTGTCTGCATTCATTCTGAATGGCTGCAGCCATCCGCAGGCGGATATAATCCGGATGGGAGACTGGGCGCAGGAGATCTGTGCAAGCACCGGTATTGAGCAGTTTGAACAGAAAGCACCGTATTTTCTGAATGTGACGGAAGAAGATCCGTGTTATCCGGCGGTACAGGCGCTGGTTGAATGGGGCGTCATTGAACCGGATGCCGGATTTCAGCCGGACGAAGTTCTGACCAGGGAATGGACGGCATATACACTGATCAATCTGGCTGGAGAAACTGCGGAAAGTAGCAGTTCGGTTCTGAAGGACTCCAGTCAGTCCAGATTCCCGAAACAGGTCGAAAGAGCAGCAGCCTTCGGGCTGATGCCGGCGGATGAGCGCGGCAAGTTCCATCCAAAAGCGGCCGTGGAAGCCGCGGAAGCGCGGCAGGCTCTTGTCCGGATCACGGAATACATCAACAACCGCAGAACGGACGATCCGCATGCAGAAGTGGAATGGGACAAAACAGCAAAGATACTGGATCAAAAACCGCTGGAATTTGATCCGGGACAGAAAACAGCCGTCTTTGAAGCCGCTGCGCAGCTTCGCCCCGGAATGTATGTACGCTGGAAGGAGGAGGAAACTGAGCATCTGTACCGCGTGGAAACCGCAATCTTGGATTCCGGACAGATTCATGCGGTGCTGACCGAAGCGGACCCTTTGAATCTGATTGACCATATTGATGTTCAGGATGAATTTGATGTGGATTTTTCCAAAGCGGAAATCAGCGACGAAAGCGGTCTGAAAACTGATCCGGCATTGCCTATTTCCCATGTGCAGCCGGCCGGGCATGTTCTGATGTCCTGCCATCCGATGCAGCATACCCGAACATACGGCAAATGGACAGTATCTTATCAAGTTTCTTCCAACGGGATCAGAGCAGAAGTCCATCAAGGCAGCAGTGAAGGAGGCAAAGCGTATGCCTCCTTCCGTTTAAACCGAGTGCATCCTTCCTTCCGCTGGAAAATGAGCAAAGGAAGCATTCAGGACGGCTACTTCAAGGTGTCCTATGAAACGGCGGAGAGCATCGGAATCTACAAAGGAAACTACAAAACGCTCTATGGTGATTTCAGCAGACTCAACAGCCGTGAATTTTTGGAATCCATGCAGAATCTGTTTCAAAAAAAAGCGGACACGGCTGATCTTACAATTCCGATCTGTACCGTGAAAGTACCGGTTCCTAATGCACCGATGTTTCAGATCACAATGCGTCTCCAGCTCAGAATGTATACGACGGGACGGGCGGAGCTCAGTCTGGTCGGACAGCATGTCTCCGGAATGGAAATCCGGAACAGCCGGATCCGGCCGATCCATGACTGCACACGCAGCGCGCAGGCCCTGATCCGCGCAGACACCAGCGTCGTCGGCAGCACCCGTTTTGGTTTCCAGCTGAACCGGATTCTGCTGGCAGACATTGCTGCGGAAGCAGGAGCAAGAGCAAAAGTGAAGACGATTGTGCATCTGTTTGATGAAAATGGAACGGTGAATTCTGCAGTCAGCAGCATTCCTGCGGATTTTGCAGATGAGATGGCGGAAGGCAATGAAAAGGTCAGGGTCTGCGCAGACATGAAGGCGTACTGGGTCATGAATCTCATCTTCAATTCGCCGCAGTCCATAGCCGGCAGACTGAATCTGTCAAAAAGACTGGAACTCATGAATGAAAACAACGCTCCGCTGATCCCGGGACTGAATCGGCATTTTGAGAACTGGCAGGCGGTGGAACGCTGCACCGTGACCGGACGCCGTTATGAGGATCCGGCGGAACACATGCCTGATCCATCACGGCTTCGTCCGGCAGTCTATACGATGATTCTGGATATCGGTGAAACCAGACGGATTGAGTATACTGCCGTTCCTTCCGGATATCGGGAAGAAGATTTAAACTACAGCACGCAAAACGCAGATATCGCTTCCGTCAATGCGGACGGCAGAGTATCAGCCGGGAAGGAAGGATCGACCATTATCACAATCGCAACAAAGGATAAAAAGCATCAGGCGAAAATCAGCATTCTTGTTCGCAAGGCACGCCGTACATGATTGTTTTCTGCAGGGAAGGAAGAAGGGCGGCCGTACATGTCATAAGCCGCAGGCAGCCGCGGCTGAATATGCTTGGCTTTGAAGGCAGAGTTCTTTTCGAATCCGGGAAATGCTATCTGAAACTGCCGGATGAACTTATATATCTGCATAAGGAACCGGTTCAGGACGGATGCTGTCTGAAAATTGGCAAGACCGGAAATGACAGGCAGCAGTGCATTCTCAATATTATGATGCAGGATGATGATTACGGATGTTTTCTGAATTACGGACTACCGGATCATAGATTTCGGATCGGTTCATCAGAAGACTGCGAAATATGCATAGGCGATGCCGATCTGCCGGATACGGTATGCACAGTTGATCCGGCAACAAAGACGGTTGCCGCGGCAGGAGGGGTTGCAGCGGCACTGAACGGAATCATTCTTGATGGAACTGCTGGTTATGCAGAAGGCGATATTCTTTTGGCGATGAATCTCAGAATGGTGCTCTTTCAGGAATCTACAGTCGTCAATCAATGCCGGAATGTGAAGATTCACCTTCCTAGAAGGGAGCCTGTCTGCTACTCGGATAAACTGGAATGTCCGATCTGCTTAATTGCTCAGCAGTTCCGTCATGTCCGGATTCCCAAAGCGCTGATAATCGATCTGGAAGAGCCTCTAGCTGAAGAAAACAGAACAAGCATGCCGCTGATTCTGACTATGGGTCCAGCGGTCACAATGTCTTCCGCAGCAATGGTGGCCGGACTGATATCGGTTTATGACGGTTATCAGGCGGGGAAAGAAGTCCGTCAGCTGCTGCCGATGATTCTGCTTCCCGGCGTCATGCTGATCAGTTCCTCACTATGGAGCCCTATTCAACGCTGGTATGAAACCAAACGTCTGCAGCAGGCGGCGAATATCCGGAAGACCGCTTATCTTCTTTATCTGGAATCCGTACGTCAGGATATTATCGAATACCGGAATAAACTCCAGCAGACTCTGTTGAACAGCCTGCCGCCGCCAGACCTGTTACTTGCCAGACTGGATAAGGAATGCGGGCTTTGGCAGAAAACGGCTGCAGATGATGACTGGCTTCTTATCCGTCTGGGAACAGGAGAATACCACCATCAAATTGTGCTCAAGCAGATGTTCCGTCTGCGCCGCAGCGATCCGCTTTACATGGCTGTTCAGAATCTGAAAAGAAAGTATGCGGAACAGTCAGGAATGCCGGTCTACGCAGATCTCAAAAAATACAAGAGGATTGAAATATGCTGTCAGGAACAGCAGGACGATTCCTATTTGGAATATCTGTTTCTGCAATTGGCCACATCATTCAATCCTGGCGAAGTTCAGCTGATGCTGTTCTGTGAACCTATATGGCTGAACAGGTATTCCTGGTTGCGCTATCATCCGATTTTTCTGTCCCCAGCAGGAATACGGATGATAGCGAATAGTGTTGAGGATGCTCAGTTTCTTCTGCGGGACTTGAATGACGACAGCCGACAGATCATCATCCTGGTCCAGGCAGAGCTGATGGATCAACTGGGAGAAAGCAGAAAGAACGTATGCTGGATATATTTATCTTCAAATGGGAGGATCCGCCGCAGCCATCTGGATCTGATTGTATCTGTCAAGGGACATGAAGGCCAGCTGATTGAACCATCCCGCAGAAAAGAAAAGTTCCGGATTCAAAGTATTGACCGTACAGCAGTGCAATTCTGGAATAAGAGAATTCAATACTTTCGATCCCAAACAATCAATTATGATGAATCTGTAAATTACGTTCCATTCTGCAGAATGTATCAGCAGGAGCAGATTCCGGCGAACTTGATATTGGAAAATTGGAATCAAAATCATACATATAATGGGGTCTGCGGATATCTTGGCATGAATGATGCCGGCCACCGTATCACACTGGACCTGCACGAACGCGGAAAAGGGCCGCATGGACTGCTGGCAGGAACTACCGGATCCGGGAAATCGGAACTCATCATCTCATTTCTGCTTTCGCTTTGCGTAAATTACAGTCCGCGTGAACTGCAGATTGTTTTGATCGATTTCAAAGGCGGCGGCAGCGTGCAGGCATTTGAAAATTCGGATTATGTGTTTCCTCATATCGCCGGTACCATTACCGACCTTGATATGAACGAAATGGAGCGGGCGCTTGTATCCTTTTCCATCGAATGCAAGAAACGTGAAATGCTCTTAAAAAGAATGGCGGATGCATCCAGAAAATCCGTTATGAACATCGATTCGTATCAGAAATCGTGGAAAGAGGAATATCAGCTTCCATATCTTTCTCATCTACTGATAGTCGTTGATGAATTTGCAGAACTGCGTAAATCAAGGCCGGAATTCATGACAGATCTTATTAGCATTGCCAGAATTGGAAGGTCTCTGGGAATTCATCTGCTGCTGTCTACGCAAAAGGCAGCAGGTATCGTGGACGATCAGATTTGGGCAAACTGCAGTTACAAGATCTGCATGAGAGTGCAAGACCGGCAGGATTCGCTGGAAATGATAAAAACGCCGGATGCGGCTGTTTTCCGCAATCCTGGCAGATTCTGCCTTCTTGCGGATGGAAACCATGAATTCGGACAGTCTGCATTCGCTAATGCTTCCGTAGAAAATGCTGCAGCAAAAGCGGTACTGCTGGATCAGATGCTGAGACCGCTCAAGGAAAGAACTGCAGAACGGCAGAATCAGGAAACACAATTGACCATTTTAGCCAAAATGATCGTTCAAGAAGCAAGAAACATCGGCTGCAATTCACGCTGGATCTGGAAGCCCCCGCTGCCGGAGCAAAATTGGCAGGAAGTTCCTGATTCTTGTATTGTTCTTGGCCGAATCGATGATTATTATCACAATGAACAGCCGCTGTTTATCATTGACAAAAAGCACAGCCGTACAGCTTGTATTTATTCTCTTGATATGGATGAAAAAATGGAATTTCTGAAAACGCTTCTCTATTCCATATTGAGAAAAGCAAAGCGCAGCGATGAAATTTTCATCATTGATGATACCGGAATCCCTTATCAATGGATTCAATCAATTCCGCAGGTGATTGATGTATTTCCAAGCACAGATCTGGAACGCCTGGAAAATCTTCAGAAACACATTGAAATGCGTTTGCGCAAATCGGAAAATGAGTGCTATCTCATAGCAACGCATCTTCCTTCTTTAATGGAGTCCGAAGAATTCGAAGGGAAGTTTCTCCGCAGGATGATTGAAAAATCAGGAACTTTTGATCTGCATCTGTTTCTGTTCACGACGACAGCAGCTTCCATCCACTACCGAGATGCTCAACTTATGCAGACGCGAATCTGTCTTCGCAATGAAAATCTGCAGGATGTAATGTCCATTTTTGAATGCACGACGAAAAAGACACAGTGCAAAAAAGGATATGGTTTGATGAAAAGCGGGAATCTGCTGGAATTCCGATATATCAGGACCTCGGAAGAAGAACTGCTGGCGCTGTCACAACGGATTTCATTGCGGTATGGAACCAGAAAAACATACCGTCTGCCGGCCATGCCGGAACACCTTCATCTGCCGGATGATTCATCTTGGAACGGCAGAGAAGAAAACCGGATTGGAATGGATATTGCGAATTATCAGTGGGTGGAAATGCCGGCGGAAAGTCTGATTGTAATTGCAGAATATCTGGACGAATTGAATTGCTTCCGTGAGTTCTGCAGGAAGAAGCTGTTTTACTTATACCGCTGCTTCAGTCCCGATGAAGCGGCGGAAGCAATGACGCGGGAAGAACATATCATTTTATTCATGACCTGTGCTGAATACCAGCAGAAAGGTCTGAAGACATCGGGTGTTCCGCATGCTATTTTGTTCATCGGATCCGGCTATGATAACCAGTATGTATTTCAATGCAGTTATCGCAGACCTCTGAAACCGAACCAGGGCATATTGTTTTCCAGGACAAGAAATCAGGTGATCCAAATTGCAGAACTTTGAAAAAGAAATGTTCCGGGCAGTTGTCAGGATACCAGCAGTTCCCATCGAACTGGATTGCATGTTTTCTATATCCGCAACACTATTTGAAAATATGCAGCAGCTGGAATCTCTGCTTCCCGATGAAATCAGAGCGTTTTTTGTGCTGCATGAGGGCAATTTGTTTGTAGAAGAATCCTCCGGTCGCATTCTGAACCCGTTTATTTCATGCCGCCGCTTTTCGTTCTGGGAAGGCGTCACTTTTCTCATATGCTGAACTGTGATACCATCATTTCAGTGAGGTAAAAACATGAATTTCAATGACATGAAGTATGAACGTCCGGATTTTGATGCGCTCAGCAAGGAAATGAGTGGTCACATTCAGCAGTTAAAGAATGCGAAGACGCCAGAAGAGTTCCTTTCAGAATTCAAAAAAATGAACATCTGCCGCGTTCATCTGAACACCATGGTGACATTGGCGCAGGTGCGGCATACCATCAATACCGCAGATCCTTTTTATGACAATGAAAACACATACTGGGATGAAACCATGCCGAAATATCAGGCCCTTGACAATCAGTTCATCGCCGCATGTGTACAGTATCCCGACCGCAGTGCGCTTTTGAAAGAGATTCCGGAAACATTCTTTCAACTGGGAGAATGTGCACTGAAATCATTTGATGAAAAAATCATTCCGGAAATGGTAGAGGAAAACCGTCTTACCAGTGAATACGGAAAGCTCAAAGCAAGTGCAAAAATCGAATTTGACGGAGAAATGCTCAATCTGGCGCAGATAGCTGCCAAAACAGAATCCAAAGACCGCAACACCCGCAAACGCGCCTACGATGCCAAAATTGCGTTCTATCAAGCCCACGAAAAGGAATTTGATTCCATTTATGACCAGCTCGTGCATCTGCGGGATACGATGGCAAAAAAACTTGGCTACAGCAATTATGTCGAAATGGCATACTATCGGATGAACCGGCTGGATTATGACGGAAAGATGATTGCGGATTACCGCGACCAGATCCGCAGTTATGTCACGCCTGCAGCGGGCAGAATCTATGAGAAGCAGCGGCAGAGGCTTGGCTATGACAAACTGGAATACTACGATATGGTTTACGAATTCAAAGACGGAAATCCCACCCCTAAGGGCACTCCGGAGCAGCTGATTGAAGATGCATCCAAAATGTATCATGAGATGAGCAGAGAAACCGGAGAGTTCATTGATGTTATGGTCAACAACAATCTCTGGGATCTGATCAGCCGGCCTAATAAGGAAATGGGCGGATACTGCACTGAAATTCAGGAATATAAGGTTCCTTTCATATTCAGCAATTTCAACGGCACGTCCGGTGATGTAAATGTTCTGACCCATGAGGCAGGACATGCTTTCCAGAGTTATATGTCGAAGGGAATCGATATTCCGGATATTTCGTTTCCAACCATGGAATCCTGTGAAATAGATTCCATGAGCATGGAATTCTTTGCCTATCCATGGCTGAAGCTGTTCTTCCAGCAGGATGCCGACAAGTACCGCTATTCCCATCTGTGCGGGACACTTACATTCCTTCCGTATGGGGTACTGGTAGATCATTTCCAGCAGGCGGTCTATGAGAATCCGGATCTTACTCCAGATCAGAGGAAAGGAATCTGGAGAACCCTGGAGAAGCAGTATATGCCGTTCAAGAATTATGATGGATGCGAATTTTTAGAGAAAGGATGCTGGTGGTTCCAGCAGGGGCATATTTTTGAATCGCCGTTCTATTACATAGACTATACTCTGGCGCAGGTCTGCGCTCAGCAGTTCTTTATCCGCATGAACAAAAAGGATCCGGATGCCTGGAAAGACTATATTCATCTCTGCAAATTGGGCGGTACGCTGTCTTTTACCAAGCTAGTAAAGGAAGCAGGGCTTCAGGTTCCGTTCGAAAATGGATGCATCCCCGCGGTTGTTGATAATCTCGAAGCATATTTGAACAATATTGATGATTCTGCTTTATAAGGATGTTTCTGAAAAACGGCAGCGGTACGTGCAGTGCTGGCAAAGGGGCTCTACGACTCTGTCGTTTTGAAATCCTTTTTGAAGTACGGCTAGGCGCTCAGAGTTCAAAATTTCAGAAAGCGGCTGCTGCAGGCAATTGCCTAAATTCATTATGCCATCCTTGTCCAGACAGCAGGGGACAACAGTACCGTCTGAAAGAATTGCAATCTGCTGCACACCTCCGTGGCATGTTCCAGCTGTGGTGATGGATGCAGAATCCAGTGATGGCCATTCAAATTCTTCCGCCATTGAGACATAGACTTGCGGCATGATTTCATAGCTGTGAAAACGGCTGGTAATCTGAAACTTATAAAACTTCTGAAGGTAGCAGAGTATTTCATCCGATTTCGGCATCATATTCTGGCTGCCAAGCCAGAAACGGAGCTCACAAAACGGACGTCCGGCATCACTGGCGGCTTTGCAGAAAGAAAGAACCGGCTCCAGATAGTCCATGGCGCTGGTTTTTTGATAATCAATGCTGTGCAGTGAAAAACTGACCTTGCGAAGCGAAGGATGGTTCAGAATTTCTGTATGGCTGCAGATCAGAGAACCGTTTGTGACCAGCTGAACATGGAGTTGAAGCCGGTCGGCAGCGGAAAGCAGTTTATCGAGATCTGGATGCATTAAAGGTTCACCTTGAACATGAAGATAAATGTAGGAGGTGTATTTTTTCACCTGAGCGGTAATCTGTTCAAATTCCGCGGCGCTCATGAACCGGACAGAACGGGAACTGCGTGCACAGAAGGCGCATCGAAGATTGCAGGAGTTGGTGATTTCAATATAGACCCGCTTGATCATGAACTCATTATAGCAAAAAGAAAACCGCCGGTTTCACAACCGGCGGCATCATCAGAATATTACTGAATATATCTGGAAAGAAAGGTGCGCGTACGCTCAGATTTCGGATTCGTGAAGATCTGTTCCGGAGTACCTTCCTCTTCAATGATGCCTTTGTCCATGAACACAACCCGGTCTGCAACATCTCTGGCAAAACCCATCTCATGGGTGACAACGACCATGGTGAGGCCTTCATCCGCTAGCTGCTTCATGACATTCAGGACTTCGCCGACCATTTCCGGATCCAAGGCGCTTGTAGGTTCATCGAACAGCATCAGTTTCGGTTCCATGCAAAGCGCCCGGGCGATGGCAACACGCTGTTTCTGACCGCCGGAAAGGGTGACACTAGATGCATTTGCGAAATTGTCCATGCCGACTTTTTTCAGATAGTACATGGCTTTTTCCGAAGCTTCCTTTTCACTGCGCTGCAGAACCCGGCGCTGGGCAATCATGCAGTTTTTCAGAACAGACATGTTGTTAAACAGATTGAACTGCTGGAAGACCATGCCGACTTTCGCCCGGTAAGCATCCACATTGCGTACTGCAAGAACATTCTCGCCGAAAACCGTAATGGTACCGCTGTCTGGCTTCTCCAGCAGATTAATGCAGCGGAGCAGAGTGGACTTTCCGGAGCCGCTGGCACCGATCAAGCAGACAACCTCACCAAGAGATACGCTGAAATCTACTCCTTTCAGAACTTCCAGAGAGCCGAAGCTTTTGCGTACGTCATGAATATCAAGAATCGTTTCCATGGCTCAGTCCTTTCCTGCCGCCAGATTGATGTTGGAAGGATCTGTATCTGACTGCGGTATGCTTGTTGTTCTGCGGTTTATTTTCTTTTCAATGAAGTGAAGAATGACGCTGGCAATGCTGGTCAGGACCAGATAAATCATTGCCGTAAGAAAATACGTTTCACTGACACGATAACTGGATCCGGCAATGGATTTTGCCTGGAACATCAGCTCCGTGATGGAGATAATCATCAGAACAGAGGAATCCTTGATATTGACAATCAGTTCATTGCCGATGGCTGGAAAAGCGTTTCGAATGGCCTGCGGCATGATCACATTCATCATGGTCTGGCTGTTGGACATGCCCAGGGAACGGGCTGCTTCTGTCTGACCAGGATCCACAGACTGGATGCCGGAGCGGATGATTTCCGACATGTAAGCACCTGTGTTGATGGAAATAATGAACATGGCTGCGGTAAGCTTGTCCCAATGGATGACATTCAGGAGTGCATAATAGATGAACATCGCCTGGACCATCATTGGCGTACCGCGGAACACTTCCACATATACAGTAGCGATTACATCAAAGAATTTTTTGAAAAAACGGGAGACCGGAGACGCAGTATAGTCCAGCTTGACGGCCTTGAAGCCGCCGACCAGAAGGCCGAGGCAGAGGCCTGCAGCGGTTCCGACCAGAGCGACTTCAAGAGTTGTCTGAACGCCGAGGAGAATGCTCGGCCAGTATTTGCTGAGCAGACTCCACATGATGTCAAAAAAGGATTTGTTATTCATTTCTATTCATTGGCCGGCTGACGATTGACTGCATCAAGCATCATCTGCTGGCGTTCGTCCTCACTGATTGTATTCAGAACGGCATCGATCTTGTTCTGAAGATCGGTATTGTTTTTTGCGACGGCAATGGACACAGAGGCATCCGCTGTGAAACCTTTGCCGGATTCAAACTTCACATAAGTTAGATCCGGGTTGGCGGAAACAATGCCTTCAGCCACAGGCAGCTCAGCAGTGATGGCATCAACTTCACCTTGCTGAAGCGAGTAGACCATGCTCGGATAGTCTTCCTTCGGCGTGACGTGATCAACTCCGTTGATCTGGTCGATAATATCATCATAGATCGTGTTCAGCTGACCCATGACTTTCTTGCCGGAAAGCTGCTGGATATCCGTGATGTTCTTCAGATCACTGTCGGCTTTGACAATAATGACTTCCTGGCTCTCATAATATTTTCCGGTAAAGTTGACGGACTGCTCGCGTTCCGCAGTATCCGTCATACCGGCGATGATAGCATCGATCTCGCCGTTGTTAAGGGAAGGAATCAGATTGTCCCAGTCGGTCTTGACGATTTGGACATTCATTCCCAGTGCATCGGCAATCTTTTCCGACATCACGACGTCATAGCCGTCGCAGTAGTCGACGGAACTAATCGGCTGCGTGGTGTCATTGGTGGTAACGGTTGTCCAGTTGAACGGGGCATAGTTGCATTCCATTCCGACCCGCAGTGTCTGCTTGGTTTCTGCGGAAGCATCCGCGGAAGAAGCGGCTGTTGCAGTGGCTGCGGCTGCTGCCGTCTGTCCGGACGAGCATCCGCAAAGAAGGGCGGTAGAAGCGAAGAATACGGTGAAGCGCCTTGAGATAGTCATAATTCTATCCTCCTCTGTTAAAAATAAAACCGTATGCTATCACATACGGTTTTTTAGTCCGGTCAGCAATAGCGCCTCTTCATCTGGGATGAAGGAGTGATACGGATATTCTCCGCATCCCCACGCTGGTCTGCTGCTGCTGATCCGCGTTCGGCGGCGATTGCCTTTCCTTCGTTTCTCAGCCTGCCGGCTCCGCGAAGTACTGTTCTGCGCCGCTACCTCTACTTGTTTTATTTTTAATGACTGAATTATGAAACATATTTCTGTAAATGTCAACCGTAAATTTTCAACTTATTCATCATGCTGCCAGTCTCTGCCTTTTACCCACAGCCGTAACTGATCCTGATTGGACAGCGCGCGCAGAAAGTTTTCATGGGCTGCCGGATACTGCTGGTAGATGCCGGCAAGCAGGTTCTTTGTCTCCTGGCGCTTGGTGAAGCCGTCATTCGGGCAGGTGCTTCTGACAACGGGAAGTTGAAGCGCTGCTGCCGTGGAACGGATCTCCGTTTCGTAACTGTAAACCAGCGGACGGATGAAATCCATGCCGGTATTGCTCAGATGCATGGCGGGCTGGAAAGTGGCCGCCCGGCCGCCGTAGGTCAGATTCATAAAGAAAGTTTCAATCGCATCATCTGCGTGATGGGCGAAGGCGGTCTTGTTGCAGCCGTATTCCTTTGCCGCTTTTACCATGGCACCTTTTTTGAGAGTCGAGCAGCGGGAGCACTCGATACGGCCGGACTTGTCCGGATACAGTTGCAGAATGTCGTAGATCTGAGTGGGAAATTCATGGTATTCAATGCCGGCTTTCTGCATGAAAGAGGCGACTTCGGAAAAATCCATATCCGGAAAGCCCATGCCGAGGTGGATGCCGACAACGGAAAAATCCTGCTGGTCATAGCGCTGTTTCAGCCGCCGGTATTGTTCGAGGGCATACAGCAGAAGCAGGCTGTCCTTGCCGCCGGAAACACCGACGGCAATCCGGTCATTGTTCTGTATCAGCCGAAAATCAAGATCCGCATGCCGGATCTGTCCGAGTATCTGACGAAGCGCCATATCCAAGTTCCTTTGCTTTGCTATTATAGCATGTCAATTGTATAATGAACCCGTTGGAAAAATACACTATGAATGGCGTAATCCTGCTGAATAAACCGGCTGGAATCACATCGTTTGACGCGGTGGGGCGGTGCCGCAAGGCATACCAGGAGAAAAGGGTCGGACATACCGGGACTTTGGATCCCAATGCCTCCGGCCTGCTGATCATCCTGCTGGGAAAATACACAAAAATGCTTCCTTACTGCGTGAAGGATCACAAGCGATATCATGCTGGATTTTCGTTTGGCTCCCGCAGTGACACGGGAGATACTTGGGGGACGGTTGTTGAAGAGAGACAGCCGCAGCCGCATACTGCAGAACAGCTGCAGGATGCAATGAATACCATGCTGGGCGGATCGGAACAGATTCCGCCAATGTATTCCGCCGTGAAAGTAGATGGGAAGAAGCTTTACCAGTACGCGCGCAAAGGCATGGAAATTGACCGTAAGCCCAGACCGATCCAAGTGTATTCCGGAACCATAAGCAAAGATACGGATAACGCTTTTTTCATGGACGCTGAGGTATCAGGAGGCACATATATCCGTACGCTGATTGAGGATTATGCTGCAAAGCTCGGAGAACTGGCGCTGATGACATCCCTGGAACGGACCGGAATTGAATCCCTGAAACTGGAAAACGCCTGCAGCATGGATGAACTTGGCAGCACCGGCTGTCTGCATGCGATTGAAGAGGTTCTGGATCCGGCTATTCCAATTATAGACAGCAGCTGTGAATGGGAGATCCGCAACGGCAAACCGCTGCAGCTGGACAGCCGCAGCAGCCTTGTTCTGGTGCGCTGCAACGGCGTCATTCTAGCCGCTTATGAGCAGCAGAAAGACGGTACCTTCCACTGTCAGAGAGGTCTCTGGTAAACATGAGAATCGTTACCATAGACATGAAACATCTGCAGAAAATTGCAACACCGGTTGCGGCCTGCATCGGATATTTTGACGGTCTTCATCTGGGACATCAGGCACTGATCCGCAGGACCAAAGAACTGGCCGTTAAATACCGCTGTGAAACCGCGCTGATTACATTTGATCCGGATCCCATGCAGACAATCTTCAAAGGTACTGTCCCGATCCACCACCTCACCAATCTGCGCCAGAAAATCAATCTCTGCGTCGATCTTGGCATTGAAAACATCTACATTCTGCGTTTTAGCGAAGAAATGGCTTCCCTGGAACCGGCAGAATTTGTCAGCAGAGTGCTTGGCACCTGCAACCTGCAGGCGCTGGTCTGCGGATTTGACTGGAGTTACGGAATCCGCGGCAGCGGCAGCTGGAAGACTCTGAAAGAGGAAGCACCGTATGAAGTCGCGGTTGTAGACGCGGTGGTAGAAGACGGCGTCAAGATATCCAGCAGCCGCATCCGCAAACTGATTGAAGACGGAAACGTGGCTCATGCGGGAAAACTGCTCGGTTATCCGTATGAACTGGAAGGAACCGTTATTGACGGCATGAAGATCGGCCGGGAGCTCGGCTTTCCAACCGCCAACATTGAATACAGCACAGAAGCGGTAATTCCTCATCCAGGCGTTTATGCCTGCAGGCTTGCCATCCAGGGCAGACGTTATCCGGCGATGGTGAACATCGGCCATAATCCGACGCTGAATTATACGGCAAAGCTGTCTATGGAAGCACATATCCTTGATTTCAAGCAAAACATCTATGGTTCGCGTGTCACTGTGCAGTTTCTGCAGTTCATCCGTGAAGAGAAAAAGTTCCAGAACCGCACGAATCTGATCATGCAGCTGGAACAGGATCTGCGGGATGTCAGGAAGATTACCGGCAATGAATGAGGCTTACAGCCGGCGGATGCAGTTTCTGCTGAAAAATGAATACGAAGCCTATCGGGCATCATTCGGCCTGAAGCCATTCCGGGGATACCGTATCAACACGCTGAAAATCGCCGAAGAAGAATTTTTCCATACGGTCAATCTGCCTGCCGGACGCACTCCATTTGCGGAGAATGGTTTTTATCTTCATGAAGAAGCCGGTCTCGGTTCTACACCGGCTTATGCCGCCGGGCTGTTTTATCTGCAGGAACCAAGCGCTTCCGCCGCCGTTACCGTTCTCCAGCCGCAGCCTGGTATGAAGATTCTTGATCTGTGTGCAGCACCAGGGTCCAAGACAACCCAGATTCTAGAGATGATGCAGGGCCAGGGCATACTTGTGGCGAATGAAATCAATTCCAAACGGGCGCAGATCCTCGCTGAAAACGTGGAGCGGTCCGGAGCCGTCAACTGTTTCGTGCTGAATGAGGAACCTCAGAAAATCGCGGAAACATGCCGGGAATGCTTTGATCAGGTTCTTTGTGATGCTCCCTGCTCCGGTGAAGGCATGTTCCGCAAGGATCCGGATGCGGAGCAACAGTGGTCAGAAGAATCCGTCAGCAGCTGCGCAATCCGGCAGCGCAGGATTCTAAACAGCGCCTATCAGTGCCTCAGGCAGGGCGGGATTCTGGTCTATTCCACCTGCACATTCAGCCCTGAGGAAGATGAAGAGACGATTGCGGCGTTTCTGCACGAGCACCCGGATATGGCAATTGTCAGCAGCGGCGTTTCGTTCGGCCGACCCGGAATCCTGACGGATGCAGATACGAATCAGGCTGTCCGCATCTATCCGATGGACGGCGGTGAGGGACACTTTGTCTGCCGGATGCAGAAAAACGGTTCCGGTCCGGCTGGCCATTTTACGGTCAGCGGCAGTGAACGGATTCCGCAGGAAGCAGGGGCATTCCTTAAAGAGCAGCTGAAGAATCCCTATCCGTATTACCTTGTCAAAAACGGAATATTGTACGGCGGTGTAAATCCGTTCTATGATTTTGGAAGATGCCGTATTGTGCGCAGCCAGGTGAAGCTGGGTGAACTGCGCAACGGAAGATTTGAACCGGATCACCATTTTTACATGTCGGACTGGTCTCTGTTCCGGCATGCGGTTGAACTGGATGATGCGAAAGCGGCAGCGTTTCTGCGCGGAGAAACCATCGCCGCTGATACCGCTAAAGGTTATTACGCCGTGCAGTGGAAGGGGCATGCCCTGGGCCATGCCAAAAGCGACGGAAGGATTCTGAAAAACAAATATCCCAAGCAGCTTAGGACGCACTGAAGCCGGGAAAGGAACAATTCATGGAGAATGAGCTGGAACTGTTTCAATTCATTGAGAGTACGATGAAGGAATATGAAATGAACCTGCCGTCCTATCAGTATACGGAAGGCATGCTCAAATCATTGTTTTTGGACATGATGAAGGACAAAACGGAATCCGTCGTCGCTGTGAACTCCCGCATCAAGAAGAGCGAAAGCCTGAAGGAAAAGCTGATCCGGAACAAGTTCTATCTCCATTACAAAAACGCCGATGAAGCCATTGCCAATCTCAGTGATCTGATCGGCATCACGATTGAATGCCGGTTCATACGCGACGAGGATACCATCTACCGGTCGCTGGCGGAGCATTTCACCGCCAGCGGCGATGCCGCGTTTGTACCGTGCAGTGAAAATCCTAATGTGTTTTTGAATATGCGGATGACGCAGCCGCAGCTGCTGCGCAACGGCTTCACGAATTACCGCATTGACGGCTATTATCTGTTTAACGGGCGGAAAATCAATTTTGAACTGCAGATCAAGGCTCTGGTCCATGCATTCTGGAGCGAGGTGGAGCATGAGATCGTCTATAAGAACCCGAACTTTGTATCGTATGACTCTTTTCTGAAAGATATTCTCGGCTCCATTCGGGATAATCTGGATGTGGTGGACCGCCAGCTGGAAATCGTCTACAGCGAGATTTCTGAAAAGACCAACACGCGGCAGATCGGCATGGACGAGAGAGGATTCAAAGTGTTTGTTGCCTCCTCCATCAATGACATTGTGAATGAGAAAATGAAGAAGTCGGTAGGCTTCACGACGGATTTCAAGAAGTGCAGTTCCATTCTCGCCCAGTATATCTATGTCAAAGATTTCGTCAGCGGGGAAAACAATCAGCTCAAGATGATTGAATACTTCGAACGGCTGAATCTTCTGAGCGTCTCTGATCTGGATTTCAAGGCGCCGATCCGGTTTGAAGACCAATATGTCAGCAGCGATCCGTTCTGCAGCATTCTGGGAGATTACTGGCAGAAGGTGGTCAACACGGATTACGAATGGCACGTGTTCTTCGTTATGCTGCTGGCTATTCAGCCCGGCAACAACACCCAGGACCTGTCCGAATTCATCCAGATCATTGAAACGCTGCTGATTCAGCCTGGATGGTACAGCGGACTGTTCAGCATTTACGGGAAAGCGGATGCCGAGAAAGCCCGTAACTTCTTCAAGAGCGTGCTGGCTTCTGCGCTGGTTTCCGTCGGCCGGATTGAGATTGTCCATGAAGACCGGCTGCTGGACGTGATGGACATCTTCCACCGCCGGGTGACGATTGCCGAGGAGATGTGCCCGGACTACAAAGATTTTCAAGCCAACCAGACCCTCTTTGAGGCGGATTTGAGGCACCAGGTGACCATGGTCTTTCACTGACCTGGAAACCTGATATAATGGACATAGAAAAGGAAGGTTCCCGTATGGCCCAGGATTACATTGTACTGAACACAAGCACGGACAACGGCATGATTGCCATCAACAAATCCGTATTTGAATCGATCGCACAGATTTCCATCAAGGACATTGAAAATGCCAGCGAAGTGCTGTCCAGCGCCTTTACAAAACCGGTGCAGATCAAGATCGTCAAGAATAAGCTCCATGTGCTGGCGGACATCAAGGTCCGCTACGGAGCGAATGTCAATGCGACCTGCGAACTGGTACAGAACAAGATCTACGAAAACATCCTGTTCATGACCGGTTTCAAGCCCAGCGAGGTGGCAGTCAACGTCGTCGGATTTGAGATCTGATTTTTCGTCAGTCGCCAAAGCTAACGCAATAAAGAGAGATGCCCGATCGATCCGGGATCCAGAGCCGTTTCCAGGCGTCTGGGACAATGGATTCGGGCATTTTTTGATGAAAACGATGGAAAGTTCACCGGGATGGGGTAGAATGTGGATACTTCAGGGCACGAGAAAAGGAAGCTGATCAGAGAGACTTTTCAGCTTAAACGCAATCGGGCCCTGGATGTCCTAATGGATGGGCGGGATTACTTCTTCATCCTGAGTTTCTCAGGAACGATCTCATGAATGTCCAGAATTGATGACGGGTCAAACTGGAATAATTCCATGAATCGTTGAAAGGAGGTTTTTCCGCCCAATGATTTTCTTGGCAGGGAATCAATCTGAGAGAAGATCTCATCGAGCTCATACTGCTGTATGAAGTCGAGGGTCTTCCCTTTTTGGTAGAAGAAACGCAGGAACTCATGGTTCCTTTCGCATCCTCCTTTCTGGAAGGAAGCGTAGGGGTCACAGAAGAAGACGCGGAAGAAAAGCTCACCGGTATCCGGATCGGATTCAATCAGCGGAAGCAGCTGGAACTCAAAGCCATTGTCCGTGAGAATACAATCAAAGAAGAGGGAATGCGCTGCAGTCAGCTGCCGGGTCAGCTTCAGAATCTTCCGGTTCACGGCTTTGGCGCTCTTGGGCAGGATATAACCCCATTGGAACCGTGACTGAGGCTCAAAGAGAGTCAGGATGAAATGATTGTCCTTCAGTTTACCAATGACGGTATCCAGCTGCAGGGTGACCCGTTTTGAACTGGCACAGTAATCCTGGTAGTCCTGAAAGGTGCGGTTGTGCAGGACTGTGACGGGAAGCGGTCTGATCCGCATGGCAGGAGCTTTCCAGGGATGCTGGAAGCGGACGGTTCTGGGCAGGTCAATGTTGCGGCAGTCAAAGTATCCGCGCTCAATGTAGCGGCGGGCGGAAGACTCCGGAAGATGGATCTGAGGATTGGATTCCAGAGCGGCGTAAAGGGACTGGCCCTGAAAGATGAGAGGAGAGATCTGCCGGTTCAAAGCTTTCATCTCTTCTTCGGAACGGTAAGGATGTTTTCTGGATTCCCGGAGGTTCTTCTCATAGGCGGCCTGAGCGGCATAGGCGTCATAAAAGCGGGTGGCTCTGGAACAGGAATGTTTTTTCTCACAGGCGTTGCAGGTATAAGGGAAGCGGTGCAGCCTGCCGCATTCGGGGAAATGGTCTCCATGATTGTACAGAACATTTTTTCCGGGATGATGAACGGCACGGGACTTGAGTTCCCGGTAGATGGTGGAGGGATCAGCGGTCAGACAGTCTGCCGACTTGGACAGAGTGATCCTCGGCTGGTTCTCGATAAGATACTGCAGTTTGACACGATCTCGCAATGTCAGATGTCCGTTCATAAAGACATCCTCCTTTCCTGCAGAACGAGGACATCCAGGGTGAACAGAACATACAACAGGATGAAAAGAACCGCAAGAATGCAGACTTCAGGTTGAATGCAATGACCTATTGTATTTACTTTGCCACGTGACGGCCGCAATTTCATTCTAGACAAGGCAAATCCGGCATGGTAATATAAGTACGCACTTTCTTTAGACCAATCTGAGGTCTAAGGCAGAAGGGAGAAAAGAACATGAAGAAGGACATTCATCCGAAGTATTATAAGTGCAAGGTCATCTGCACAAGCTGCGGAAGTGAATTCGAAACCGGATCGACTCTCAAGGAGATCAAGGTCGACACCTGCTCGAACTGCCATCCGTTCTACACCGGACGTCAGAGATTCGCACAGGCGCAGGGCCGTATTGAGAAGTTCAACAAGAAGTACGGCATGAAGTAAATCGCATCTCGGGAAGCCTGCCTTCGGGCAGGCTTTTTCGTGCGCAGAAAAAACGGTTCTGGAGTACAATAGATGCGGTGGAAACCGAACCGGAAAAGAGACAATGTCAGAGAAGAAGAACGTGAAAAACAGCGGGCTGGAAGAAGTCTGCGGAATTGTGCTGAAAAAGGCAGGAAGCGACCAGGAGATCCACGAGAAGGAAATCATGGAGCTCGCCGAAAAGCATCATCTCAGCGAGGATGACCTGGATGCTCTTTTTGAATGGTGCAACGAAAAAGGCATCGCCGTTCAGGAGAGCGCAGAAGAACTCGAGGAGCTGGTGGACCGCGAAGACGATGAAGTGGAAGCAGACGACGCGGACGAGGAAGAGGCCGGCGAAGAGGAAGAGGACGCGGACGAGGTCAGCGAGCCCTATCAGGAGAAAAACAAACGGGAATCGTCCAAGGATTCCGTAAAACTGTATCTGCAGCAGATCGGTGAGATTCCGCTGCTGACGGCGGAAGAGGAGAGGGATCTGGCCAAGCGCTACAAGGAAACCCAGGATCCGGCCGCCAAGGAGCAGATGATCTCCAGCAACCTGCGTCTGGTGGTCTCCGTGGCCAAGGATTACACCGGCCGCGGCCTTTCCTTCCTGGATCTGATCCAGGAGGGCAACATGGGCCTGGTGCGGGCGGTGGAGAAGTTTGACTATGAGCGCGGCTTCCGCTTCAGCACCTATGCGATCTGGTGGATCCGCCAGTCGATGGTGCGGGCGATTGCCGACCAGAGCCGGGAGATCCGTCTGCCGGTGCATATGACGGAGACGATCGTGAAGCTGAACCGCATCAGCCGGGATCTGACCCAGGAACTGGGCCGGGACCCGACGCCGGAGGAGATCGCCGCGAAGATGCCGGGCATGAGCCCGGAGCGGATCAGCGAGATCCAGAAGATTGCCATGGAGCCGGTCTCCCTGGAGACGCCGGCCGGCGATGAGGAGAATTCGACGCTTTCCGACTTCATTGAAGACGAGAAGGCCGTGAGTCCGGATGAATACGCCAGCAACCAGTATCTGCGTGAAGAGGTCGACAAGATCCTGAAGGATCTGCCGGAACGCGAGGAGAAGATCCTGCGCATGCGCTTCGGACTGGATGACGGCAAGCCGAAGACGCTGGAAGAAGTGGGCAGAGTCTGCAACGTCACCCGCGAGCGCATCCGCCAGATTGAGACGAAGGCGCTGCGCCGGCTGAACCGCAGCTTTGCGACCCGGGAGGATCTGAAGGATCTGAGGGGCTGAGGAGGACAGGCATATGAGTGAAATGTACCGCAGTTACGGCAAAGGCACGCTGGAAGTGATTTCCGGCTGCATGTTCGCCGGCAAAACCGAAGAGCTGATCCGCCGCATCAAGGTGCTGGAGATCGCCAAGCAGAAGGTCCTGGTGTTCAAGCCGCGGATTGACAACCGCTACAGCGACACCAAGGTCGCCAGCCACGCCGGCAGCATGGTGGATTCCATCATCATCGACCGCGCGGCTGAAATTCTGGACCACGTCACGGATGATACCGACGTCGTCGCCATCGATGAAGTGCAGTTTCTGGACAAGGACATTGTCGAAGTCTGCGATATTCTGGCGGACCGCGGCATCCGCGTCATGGCCGCCGGCCTGGATATGGACTTCCGCGGCGAACCGTTCGGCGTGATGCCGACGCTGCTGACCAAGGCGGAGTTCGTCACCAAGCTGACCGCCGTCTGCGTCAAGTGCGGGGCCCCGGCCACACGCACGCAGCGCATCGTCAACGGCCGTCCAGCCGCCTGGGATGATCCCCAGATCGTCGTCGGCGCGCAGGAGACCTATGAAGCCCGCTGCCGGCACTGCCACGAAGTCACCGGCCGGCCCTACCGCCTGATCCGCAAGTGACGCCGGCTTTGGTACGCAACCGCATCACCCGCTGCCGCCCGGCAGGAAAGGAAAGAGACTATGGACGCAGTCAGACAGAAACTGCAGGAAATACAGAAACGCTATGATGAAATCAACGGCATGCTGGCGGACGAGAAGATCGTCTCCGATCCCCGTCAGCTGACCAGGCTCTCCAAGGAGGAAGCCCGGCTCAAGCAGCCGGTGGACGCCTGGCATGAGCTGCAGGACCTCGACAACCGCATTGACGAGGCGCATCAGATGGAGCATGAACCGGATGAGGACCTCAAGCAGATGGCCAAGGAGGAGATCGCCGAATGCGAGCCCAGGCGGACCGAACTGCTGGCCCACATCCAGCATCTGCTGATCCCGCGCGATCCGGATGATGACCACAACGTCATCATGGAGATCCGCGGCGGCGCCGGCGGCGACGAAGGCAACATCTTCGCCGGCGACCTGTTCCGCATGTATTCCAAATACGCCGAGGCGAAGGGCTGGAAGGTCCAGATCATGGAAGCCAGCGATTCCGAAGCCGGCGGCTTCAGCCAGATCGTCTTCTCCATCAAGGGCACGGATGTCTACCGCGACCTGAAGTTTGAGAGCGGCACCCACCGCGTGCAGCGCGTGCCGAAGACGGAGTCGCAGGGACGCATCCACACGTCGACGGCCACGGTGCTGAGCCAGCCGGAAGCGGAGGATGAGGATATCGTCATCGATCCGGCCGATCTGACCATCGAGACCCACCGGGCCTCGGGAGCCGGCGGCCAGCACATCAACAAGACCGACAGCGCCGTGCGCATCGTGCACGTGCCGACCGGCATCACCGTCAACTGCCAGGAAGGCCGCAGCCAGATTGAGAACCGCGAGACCGCCATGCGCCTGATCAAATCCCGCGTCTATGAGGAGCTCAAGCGGCGCCGCGAGGAAGCGGAAGGCAAGATCCGCCGCGAGAAGATCGGCACCGGCGACCGTTCGGAGAAGATCCGCACCTACAACTATCCGCAGAACCGCGTGACTGACCACCGCATCGGCCTCACCATCACCCAGCTTGACCGCATCATGGAAGGCAAACTGGACGGCATCATCAAGGGCCTGCAGGACGCGGAGGAACAGAAGAAGCTGGAGAGCCTGCATCTGTGAGCACTTACCGGCAGGCGGTGAAGCGCTATGAGAAGCTGTGCAAACAGAAGGACGTGCCGGCGGAAACCGTGCTGGCCTATCTGGTCGAGCTCAGCAACCAGGAGCGCTACAATCTGTACATGCATTATGAGGAGGAGATGGATCCGGAGCTCGAACGCCGCTTTGACGAGGGCATGGCGCGGATCCTGAACCACGAGCCCATGGGGCACGTGCTCGGCTACTCCTGGTTCTACGGCTACAAGTTCCTCGTCAATCCGGACGTGCTGATTCCCCGGCCGGAGACGGAAGAGCTGTGCGGCCGCATCCTAGGCAAGCTGGACCGCTATTTTCCGGACCAGCCGGCAGTGGAGTGCGCCGACGTCGGCACCGGCAGCGGCGACATCGCCATCACCCTGGCCAAAGAGGAGAAGCGCGTGGTCATGCACGCGACGGACATCAGCGAAGACGCCCTGAAGACGGCCCGCGAGAACGCCCGCATCAATGACGCCCGGGTGGATTTCATGGCCGGCGACATGCTGAAGCCGCTGATCGAGCGCGGCATCCGGCTGGACATCCTGGCCTGCAACCCGCCGTATATTCCGGCGCAGGAACAGCTGGAGGACACTGTCTATGACTATGAGCCGCACGTCGCCCTGTTCGGCGGCGAGGACGGGCTCAAGTTCTACCGCGAAGTGTTCCGTGACTGCGGCAGAGTGCTGAAGCCGAAGAGCTTCATGGCGTTTGAAATGGGCTGGGACCAGCGGGAGCGTCTCAGCGCGCTGGTGCAGGAGATGCTTCCGGACGCCGGCTGGGAAGTGCTGAAGGACATGAACGGAAAGGACCGCATGCTGTTCGTCTACTTCGGCTGTGCAGAGAAATAAAAAAAGAGGCCGTTCCCAATCGGGAACGGCCTTGATGGTTTACAGGCTGGCGATCAGCGCTTTGACATTGTCTTCCTTCGTGGCCCAGCTGGTGCAGAAGCGCACGGTCGTGTGGGTGTCGTCCGCACGGCCCCAGATGGAGAACGCGAAGTCCTGCTGCAGCTGCGGCAGCTTCGCATCGGGCATGTTCACGAAGAGCTGGTTCGTCTGCGGTTCATAGCGGAACGTGTACCCTTTGGCAGTCAGCGCATCCTTCAGAAGCGCGGCAAGATCGATGGCGTGTCTGGAGATCGTCTGATAGAGATCATTCTGGAACAGCTGCTCAAACTGGATGCCCAGGAAGCGGCCTTTGGCCAGCATGCCGCCGCGCTGCTTGATGTTGTAGCGGAAGTCCGGCTTCAGTTTCTCATTGACGATGACGACGGCTTCGCCCATCAGGGCGCCGACTTTGGTGCCGCCGATGTAGAAAACATCGCTGAAACGGGCGAAATCCGCCAGGGAAATATCATTTCCCGCAGCCGCCAGGCCGTAGCCCAGGCGGGCGCCGTCCACAAACAGCGGCAGACCGCGCTTCTGGCAGACCGCATAGAGATCCATCAGCTGGGCGCGGGTATAGAGGGTACCGTTCTCGGTCGGGAAGGAAATGTACACCATGCCCGGCTGCACGATGTGCTCGTGGGAACCGTCCGCGTAGTGGGCGCTGACATAGGCATCCACCTGGGCGGCGGTGATGGTGCCGTCGGCGGAGGCCAGCGGCAGGACCTTGTGGCCGGTGGCTTCAACGGCGCCGGTCTCGTGGCAGTTGATGTGGCCGGTCCCGGCGCACAGCACGCCCTGATAGGATTTCAGGATGGAAGCGATGACGGTCGTGTTGGCCTGGGTGCCGCCGACCAGGAAATGGACGTCGGCGGTTTCGCACTGCACGGCCTGGCGGATCAGCTGCCGGGCGTGTTCGCAGTGGGGATCCTCGCCGTAGCCGATGGTCTGTTCATCGTTGGTTTCCAGCAGCGCCTGCAGAATCGCCGGATGCATGCCTTCGGTGTAGTCACTGTCAAAGCGGATCATGTTCGCACCTCCAAATAACGTTCTAATCATAACGCACTTGATGGTATTATAGTATGGCAGAAAGAAGGAACCGGAATGGACCGAAAGAAAAAACGGCAGATCATGGCTTCTATCCTGATCGTGGTGATCGTCGCCTCGATGCTGGCGGCGCTGTTCCGGTAGAATAAGGATGAGACGGTTTGAGAAGAGCGAGACCGCCGCGATGGCGGCGGTGCTGAAACAGGGCGGCGTGATCTCCGTGCCCACGGATACGGTCTACGGGGTCTGCTGCATCATGAACTCCCGTGAAGCGCAGGAGCACCTGCGCGACATCAAGCACCGGCCGGCGGACAAGGCGTTCCCCGTCATGTGCGCCGACGAGGCGCAGATCCGCACGATCGCGGAAGTGGACGCGCGGGCGGAGAAGCTGATCCGGGCGTTTCTGCCGGGACCGGTCACGCTGATTCTGAAGAAGCGGGCGGAAGTGCCGGCTTACGTCAACGGCGGCATGGCGACCCTGGCGGTGCGCATGGCTCCGGAAGCGGCGGTCAAGGATCTGATCCTGGCGGCGGGCTGCCCGCTGTTCATGACCAGCGCGAATCTGTCCGGCCAGCCGACGGCGAAGACGCTCGATGAGATCGAGCGGGACTGCCCGGATCTGGACGGCATGATGAAGGGCGAACCGAGCTATGGCCGGGCCAGCACGATCATCGACTGCAGCGGGGACGAAGTGAAGATCCTGCGGCCGGGACCGGTCAGCATGGAACAGATTCAGCAGGCGCTCAGTGGAAACTGAGGCTTTTCTTCGGTAAAATGGAACCATCAGCGGAGGACAGGCATATGCAGGACAAACAACTGGAAGAAGCGATTCATCAGGAACAGCTGCGGCAGAACCACAACATTGAACTGATCGCATCCGAGAACTTCTGCTCGAAGGAAGTGCGCGAAGCGGCCGGCAGCATTCTGACCAACAAATATGCGGAAGGATATCCCGGCAAGCGCTACTACGGCGGCTGCGTCAACGTTGACGTTGTCGAGGATCTGGCCCGGCAGAGAGCCTGCGAGCTGTTCCATGCGGACCACGCGAACGTGCAGCCGCATTCCGGATCCCAGGCCAACATGGCGGTCTACTTCAGCTGCCTGAACCCGGGCGACAAGGTAATGGGAATGGATCTGGCGGCCGGCGGCCACCTGACCCACGGCTCTCCGGTCAGCTTTTCCGGCAAGCTGTATCATTTTGAAAGCTACGGCGTCTCCCGCGAAACGGAACGCCTGAACTACGATGCGATCCGCAAAATGGCGAAGGAATACCAGCCCAAGCTGATCGTCGCGGGCGCCAGCGCCTATGCGCGCCAGATCGACTTCCAGGAATTCCGCTCGATTGCGGATGAAGCCGGATGCCTGCTGATGGTGGACATGGCACACATCGCCGGTCTGGTGGCGGCCGGATACCACATGAGCCCGGTGCCGTATGCGGACTTCGTCACGACCACGACCCACAAGACCCTGCGCGGTCCCAGAGGCGGCATGATCCTGTGCCGCGAGCAGTACGCCAAGCAGATTGACAAGGCGATCTTCCCGGGCATCCAGGGCGGTCCGCTCTGCCATATCGTCGCCGCCAAGGCGGCCTGTCTGCATGAGGCCATGCAGCCGGAGTTCAAGGTCTACATTAAGCAGCTGATGGACAACTGCCAGGCGCTGGCGAAGACCCTCCAGGAGGAGGGATTCCGTCTCGTCACCGGCGGCACCGACAACCATCTGGTGCTGGTCGACGTCAAGGGCAGCATCGGCGTCAGCGGCAAGGAAGCCGAGAAGGCGTTGGATGAGGTCAACATCACTGTCAACAAGAACGCCATTCCGTACGACACCGAGAAGCCGTTTGTTACCAGCGGCATCCGCGTCGGCACGGCGGCCATGACCACGAAGGGCTTTGATGAGCAGGACTTCGTGCAGATCGGCAGATGGATCAGCACGGTGCTCAAGCACAAGGATGACGAAGCACTCAAGGCGCAGGTGCGCCGGGAAGTCATCGCGCTCTGCGAAAAGCATCCGTTCGAATAAGCCGGAAAAAAGCCGCGGGAGGAATTCCGCGGCTTTGTCTTCAGTGGAAGCGTTCCTGCAGATTGGACGCCAGCCGGAACAGATCCGGCATCGCCCGGTATTCCGCCGCCAGGCTCTGGGCCCGGATATCGAAGGCGTCATCCGCGCCCAGGGCGCGGTAGTTCTCATAGAGGGTTCCCATCTTCAGGGAATCCGCGGGCAGATGCAGGCCGCACCCGTATTTGCGCAGGGCCAGGCCGTTGGACGTGCGGATGCAGTCCGGCGCGGTAATGACCAGCTGGGGAATGCCCAGGGCCATGCAGTACTGGGTCAGCAGTTCGCTGCCGTCGTGGATGCAGGCGATGCTTCCGGGCAGCAGGCTCAGCCGCAGATCGCAGCTGAAGTGCAGATTGCCGATGGTATCGGCATCGCTGCCTTCATACCAGATCATGGCTTCATACGGCGCGCCCGCAAAGGCGTCCGTCAGGATCTTGTTCAGGGCACCGGCCCGGGCCGGCGGGTTCTTGAAGAAAATGCAGATCTTGTTGGTGTCCGGCTTCGGATTGGGAATATTCACCAGTCCGCGGCAGCGGAAGACTTCCCGGGCGCCGAAATTCTCCAGTCCGGCCGGGGCGAAGGCAAGCCATTTCTCACTCCAGCTGTAGAGATCCAGAATGCGCAGGGCCTGTTCGAGGCCGCAAGCCGACAGGGCCTGGTTCAGTCCGGCCATGTAGCGGACCGGAATCCGCTCCCGCTTCAGCATGCCGGGATGGACCGCCGCCCAGCAGGGCACATTCTCCAGGCGCGCGGCAATGAGTCCGGCTTCGCGGCCCAGACTCAGCACGGCATCCGGCTGGAACTCCCGGATGGCGGTGCGGATGGCCTGGATATCCTGCTTCAGATAGTCTTCGTCCAGGGCGCCGGCCAGATACAGCTTCTGTTCGTAGCTGCGGCCGTCCCGGTTCTCGAGGCGCTTCGCCAGGCTGATTTTCGGGGCTCTGGCAGGGAACAGGGTGCAGCGGCGGATCTCGCTGTCCGCATCCGTGCAGACCGCGGATTCCATCTGAAAGCTGCGCAACACATCGACAAGGTTCTGCGCCAGCAGACCGGTACCGCTGTTTTTCCCCGGATAGAGCGCCGGCAGGATCAAGGTTTTCATGCCCTAAGTATACTATCGGATTTGCGCGGCTTTCAAGGCGGGCGCCGCCGGCACAGCGGCATTCCTGCAGGAACGCCGGAAAGGGAGGCAGATGCATGAAACATTCAGAACAGGAACCGTTTGCGCCCGGAGAAATCGTGCGCCATTTCAAGCGGGACGGTGCGGATCCGGCCGGAACGGACTATCTTTACCGGATCATCGGCACCGCCGTCCATACGGAGACCGGGGAAGCGCTGATGGTCTACCAGGCCCTGTACGGGGACTAGAAACTGTATGCGCGGCCGCTGGCCATGTTCCTCAGCGAAACCGATCAGAAGAAGTATCCGCAGGCGGGCCAGCCCCCGCGTTTTGCGCCGGCTGCGGCGGCGGAAACCC
>Ga0183095_10176_pt1 | contig 72110 bp, 63 predicted proteins | sample BioMet4_FD_130346 | JGI IMG/M metagenome (GOLD analysis project Ga0183095, IMG submission 130346) | Microbial communities from bioreactor (seeded with sewage sludge) at LBNL, California, USA - Biofuel metagenome 4 (v2) (version 3) | ecosystem: Engineered > Bioreactor > Anaerobic > Unclassified ... | reverse complement strand
GGATTACAAAGAATCTCAGTATAATTATTGACACCGTTGACTCTTGCACCTGTATCATCAATCTGCTGATAAGGCGTAGCCTTAAGACCTTCCAGAAAAATATCAGCTTTCTCCTGATGAAAGAGATCAATATCTTTTGTCAAGATTCGAGAAAGTTTGGCTTGTTCACCTTTGAGTAAGTTGATTGCATCTCGAAGCTTCTGGTTATCTTCCATGAGGAATTCAATCTTTTCATTTTGGGTTTCAATGATAGAAAACAAAATGCGAAAAGCATTGGCATACCTTTCATCTTCAATTTCATCAGGATTGATGTCCAGTAAAGACAGCAATTGTTTTAAAGCTTCAAGTTCCATTTTTTACTCCAAGATATGATAAAGGAAAATGGAATGACTATTATATTTTGTCTGTGGTCGAAAATACATTACTGCTTTTACTCATACAATTTGAAGAGGATACAATTAAACATCTATTCCAAAAGTTTTTTAACCTGTTTTTTCATGCATTATAGGCATCGTAGATCTGTGCTATCCAGACAACCATTCCAATTAAAAATCCAATTCCTATGACGCTCATAAACAGACTGATTAGCAGGGCTGCCCAGATGCCAACTGCTTTGGATACCTGTCCCTTTACAAGCTGGCCCAGACCAGGAATGAAAAAAGAAAACAACGCTGGAACTCCATGGGTTTTCTTGCAGTAAGAGTTCATATAACCATCCTTTTATCACCAATGGCAGAATAACAGTTTTTTTAAATAATATATTAGACAGCGAATATAAGTAACTTAACTTGCAGCCTTTCTTTTTGGAAGAGTATAACATTGATTTAATTTGACGGTAAATTGAAAAATTCTTAAGTTAATCTCTTAAGTTGAACCCTTAGCTTTAATCCTTAAGTTTTATCCTTTCTTCTAACTTTTTGGAAATATATCACAAAATTAATAAATATATATATTATTAAACTATGAAATATATCGTAATTGCAATCCAAAAAAGAATCAAATGTGTAACTTAACGTTTCAGGTGAACTTTCCTGAAAAATATTGTTTTTCAACCTACTAAACATGGTTGTTTGTTTTAATTTATAGGTTGTACGGAGTCTGATTATGGATAAAGAGGACAGTAATAATTCAATCTGGAAACAAATTAAATCAATGTGGAACTCACTACCCGAAATTTTAAAATTATTAGGTACCATACTGAGTATAGCTATTGCTCTAAAAGCTCTTTTTCCTGCAGCTGCGGTAGGAATTAGCAATTTTGATGCAGGCCCGGAAATTATCGAACCTGGAGGATCTTCTGTTTTGAACTGGGACGTTTCTGGAGCTGACAATATTACAATAGAGCCTGGTATAGGACCTGTAAGTTCAAATGGGTCCATTCCCGTATCCCCTCCCGAGACTACAACCTATAAATTGATAGCGACTGGTAAGGGAAATGAAAAAGTAGCACTCTGCACGGTTACGGTTAATAATGAATCTCAAGAGTCTCTTATCATCAGCTCATTTGATGCAAGCCCTGATTCCATCACACCAGGTGAGAGTGCAGTTCTCAACTGGCACGTTTCCGGGGTTTCGAATGTTACCATCGAGCCTGATATAGGAGTAACAGAGCCCACCGGAACATTTACTGTGTCTCCTGCCGGCACTACGACATACAAACTTACAGCTTCAAATGGCGAGAAAGAAGATGCAGCTTACTGTACTGTTGCAGTTGAGGAAAATACTACATCTTCTGAAAACGTTTCCACATCAAATCTTCAGTCTTCTGAAGAAAACCTGACATCTCAGGAGAGTTCATCGACTAAGGAAAATCCTACATCGGAAGAGAACTCGATATCGAAAGAGAATCAGGCATCACAGGATGATTCGTCACTTCAGGATAATCAGGCATCGGAAGAGAATTCTACATCGACAGAAAATCAGGAATCACAAGATGACTCATCACTTCAGGAAAGTCAGGCATCTCAAGAAAAACTGCCAACGATCGGCTCGTTTAACGCAAATCCTGACACTCTCGAGGAAGGGAAGAGCTCAAGTTTAACCTGGAGTGTATCTGGGGCTTCAAAAGTCTCAATCAGTCCTGGAATAGGAACCGTAGGTTTAACTGGCAGCCAGAGCATATCCCCCAGTAAAACCACGACTTATACCCTGACAGCCACAAATGAGTTCGGAAGCACGGAGGCTACCAAAATCGTACTCGTACAGGCGTCTTCTGCATCTTCTTCCCAAAAAACGGTTTCTAACTCCAGTACGTCAACTTCAACGCAAAAACAACCCTCAACGGATAATGAGACAGAGCTCAATGATTCCACCTCCGGGACTGAATCCTCCGAGAATGGGACACAATAAAGACACAATAAAAAGTTTAATCTGTGATTCATCTCTTACCTGCGATAAATATTTAATTTCGACGCATAATTTCCAGTAACGAAAGAAAAATTTCCAGTAAAGAAAGAAACTTCCAAAAAGTGAGACATTTCCGGTAAAATGAAAAAATTCCACAAGGAAAGGCCCTGCCAGAACTATGACTTGCAAAAAACCGACCTCAAACCCTCCGGAATGGAACCCGCCTGCCCCTTCAACAGTCTATATCAAAATTAAAAATATCCCATACGAAACTTTCAAAGCACGGCTGAACGAGGGGCTGGTCACAACTGAGCTTGACCAGATTCGATACCGACTGGAAAGAAGAATCTACTGCTGTGAAGTCTGTTCCAAGCACGTTAACGGATACTGCGTTATTACAAACCGGAAAGTTGAGCCAGGATGGATTTGCAAGGCTTTTGTGCCAAAAGAAGAATTCATATACCTCGATTCAAGGCCTGGCTCGGAAACATCCCCGGATTTCAGATATCTTTCAGAAACCGGACTCAGGAAAAACTATCTTGAAGGCGAGGGCCCGGAAGAAAGTAACCCGAAAAGTACAGAGAGCCTCTACGAGGAAGGAGTAATTCTTTACAGGCAGGGCAGGCTCAGGCTTGCACTTGAGGCTTTCGATACGGTACTTTCTGAAAACCCCAGACATTTTCCAGCCCTGTTCCATAAAGGAAATACCCTGTTAAAACTCAAACGCTACGAAGAGGCTCTTGAAACGTTTGAAAGTGCCTCCAGGATAAACCCGGATCATCCAGGGCTCTGGACCAATACCGGGTTTGCGCTGCTAAAGCTCGAACATCTCAGGCAGGCACTTGAAGCTTTTGAGAGGTCTATTTTCCTGAACCCGGTACAGAAAAATGCCTGGGAGGGGAAGGAAGCTGCGCTTGTTCGGGTGCGCAAGTGTGAAGAGGAACTGAAGGAATTTGAAAGATTACTGGAAAGAAATCCTGAGGATGCAGATATCTGGTTTGAGAAAGGCAAACTGCACTTAAAGCTCGGAGAACTTGAGAAATCCAGAGAAGCTTTTGAAAAAGCCCTTGAGGAAAAACCCGAGAATGCAGAGGCCTGGCATCTCAGAGGGAAAATACTTTTTGAAACCGGCTCTGAAAAAGAAGCCCTGCACGCTTTTGAAATGGCACTCAGGAAGAAACCTGACTTTTCTGAAGCCTGGTATGAAAAAGGAAAGGTTTTCCTGAGGCTTGGTAACCCTAAAGGAGCAGAAAACGCTTTTAAAATCGCAGCTGACCTGTCGGAAAGCAAGGGAACCAAAGCAAAAGCTGAAACTGCTCGTGCAAGGGTTGAAAGGTCTGGCTCTGGACAAAAATGAATTTTCAAGGAATATAAAAACTAATAGAGGATTATTCGCCTTATGGATTTTTGCTCCTGGCTCTGTTTTTGGAGTAAAAAATGGAACTCGAAGTTTTAAAACAATCGCTGTCTTCACTGATATCAATCCTGATGAAATTAAAGATAAAAGACATACAAACTTTTTTTGAAAGCTCCCCCCTCAATTTGAAGAGGATACGATCTTTGAGGCTTTTTCTGAGGAGAGCAAGCATCATTGTTAATTTTTTCACATCCCAAGTTCTATATTCTATTAATATTAATTACCACCTCGAATATTATATTTAGAACTGGCAAGTTATGGACGCTTTTAAAATTAAAGCGCTTGTCTGATTGACTGGAGATAAAAACTGAATGTATTATGATGAAGCCGCAGATGCGGTTCTAAAAACTCTGAACACGTCCGAAGAAACAGGGCTGAGTTCGGAAGAAGTGGAAAAACGGCTCGATAAATACGGAAAAAACGAACTTAAAGAAGAAGAAAAAACTTCGGTTGTAAAACTTTTTCTTTCCCAGTTCAAAAGTTTTCTGATTATAATTTTGATTGCTGCAGCATTGGTTTCCGCTTTCCTCGGAGAATTTGTTGACGCTTTTGTGATCCTGTTTACTGTAATCCTTGCCGGCGTGCTCGGTTTTGTTCAGGAGTACAGGGCCGAAGAGTCAATCAAACTCTTGAAATCATTGACAAGCCCTGAAGCCCTGGTTGTAAGGGATGGGAAAGAGGTAAAAGTCCTTTCTTCCCTGCTTGTCCCGGGTGATATTTTGCTTTTGCAGGCAGGAGACAGGATTCCTGCTGATGCGAGATTGCTTGAGGCGCTCTCCTTGCAGATAGACGAATCCTCCCTTACCGGAGAATCCGTTCCTGTAGAAAAGAGCACCGCGATTTTTCCTCCTGAAACCCCGCAGCCTGACAGGAAAAATATAGCTTATACCGGAACCTCAGTCACTTACGGCAGGGGAAAAGCCGTTATTACGGCAACAGGCATGAGTACGGCTTTCGGAAAGCTGGCTGGACTTTTAGAGGAAATTGAAAGGGAAAGAACTCCCCTCCAGGAAAAACTTGACCAGTTCGGGCGCTGGCTCGGGACTGCAACCCTTATAGTTGTGGCTTTTGTGGCTATACTCGGGATCATCGAGGGTTTTGATCCTTTTGAGATGTTTCTCTGGGGGGTTGCCCTTGCCGTTGCTGCAATTCCGGAAGCTCTTCCTGCAGTTGTGACAGTCGGGCTTGCACTTGGTGTCCGAAGAATGGTAAAAAGGCATGCCCTTGTAAGAAAACTGCCATCGGTAGAAACACTTGGCTCCACCAACATCATCTGCACCGACAAGACCGGGACGCTTACTCAGAACAAGATGACTGTTGAAAAGGTGTACGTAAACGGAACTCTCTTAAAAGTTACAGGGGAAGGATACAAACCCACAGGAGATTTTTTCAACGGAGACAAACCTGTTTCTGAAGATATTCATCTTCACAGGCTGCTGGCTACAGGAACCCTCTGTAACGATGCGGGGCTGGCTGAGAAAGAAGGTGTATGGGATATAACAGGTGACCCTACCGAAGGTGCTCTTGTAGTCGCAGCAGCTAAAGAAGGCATCTGGAAAAACGCCCTTGAGGAGAAACACGAGCGTAAAGGGGAAGTTCCTTTTTCTTCCGAGAGGAAGATGATGACTACCCTGAACAGTTCCGAAGATGGGCTGTATGCATATTCCAAAGGAGCTCCTGAGGTTATTCTTGCTTCCTGTACGAAAATTTTCCTTGGAGGACATGAGGAAGAGCTAACTCCGGAAAGAAAGCAGGAAATCCTGAATGTCGTAAACGACCTGGCAAACCAGACGCTAAGGGTTATGGGGTTTGCCTACCGTAAGGTTCCGGAAGACATCCTGTCTGAAGAAGCTGAAAAAGAGATGGTTTTCTCAGGGCTTATGGGTATGCGCGATCCCCCAAGAGAAGAAGTAAAGGTTGGAATTGCCACCTGTACCAGTGCAGGAATCCGAACCATAATGATTACAGGCGACCACAAGACCACGGCTTTTGCGATCGCAAGGGAACTCGGGATTTTCCGGGAAGGAGACCTTGTCCTTACAGGTACCGATCTGGAAGCCCTTGGCGATAGGGAATTTGAGGAGATCGTGGAGAAAGTTTCGGTCTACGCAAGGGTTTATCCCGAGCATAAGCTGAGGGTGGTTGAGGCTCTCAAGAAAAAAGGATATATAGTCGCAATGACCGGAGACGGGGTAAATGACGCTCCTGCCCTGAAAGCCGCAGATATGGGCATTGCAATGGGCATTACAGGCACGGACGTCAGCAAGGAAGCTTCAAGCATGATCCTGACTGATGACAACTTTGCATCCATTGTGTCAGCAGTTGAAGAGGGCAGGAATATCCTGAAAAACATTAAAAACTTTATTGCCTACGGCCTTACCTGCCACATAGGCCTGGTTATCATTGTCCTTGTCGGAGTACTTGCCTGGCATACTCTGCCTGTCATTGCGGTCCAGATCCTCTGGATTAACCTTATAACAGACGGCCTGCCTCCAATGGCGCTTTCCATGGAAGCTCCTGACAGGGGGCTTATGAAGCAAAAACCAACTAAGGCAAAAGAAGGGCTGGTTTCCAGGAGAATGCTTTCAACAAGCCTTGGATTAGGAACTTTGATTGCAATTCAGTCTATCTGGGTCCTTTACGAGTCTCTCAATAATGGAGTTTCCCTTCCAAAAATCCAGACTCTGATCTTTACCCTGGTGGTTATTTCCCTGATGTTCAATGCCTTTAACTGGCGTTCTGAGAGGTATTCGGTCTTCTCTCTGGGAATTTTTACTAACAGGTCCCTTATCTATGCCGTACTGAGCACTGTAATCCTGCAGCTTGCAGCGGTTTACGTGCCTATTATGCAGACGGCTTTCAGGACTGTTCCCCTATCGCTTTCCGACTGGGCAATGATAATTCCACTGGCCTCGACTACACTTATAGCCATGGAGTTTATGAAGTATCTGGAATGGAGAATTCACAGGTAAAATCAAAAAGAAAAAAGCCAGTAAAACCAATAAACAGAGTTTGCTTTTAAGCATACTCTTTTTCTTTTCCTTTAAATTACCAGAAATTGAAGGCTTTTTGACTTACTTTAATTTCCAAACGCTCGCTCGTTTGGTGCGCGCCGTTTTGTCTGGGTTTTGTAAATGGATCTTGTCCTTCTGGCTCCCGGCTATAAGTTGGAGTAAACGAAACATTTGCAGCCGAAAAAAACGGAAATAATAAGTGATTTTAAATTAAATGCCCTGAAATAAATTGCTCCTGAAATAAAATGTTCCTGAAATAAAATGTTCCTGTAATCATATATAGAACAAAAACAATAATTATGAACATTATGACCCCAGTAGACAGGGAAAATCCCATTTGCTCGGAATTCTTCCCGGAATTTATCGTAGGCATCGAGCCGCCAGCCAACAGGACGGAAAAAGCGCTCTGGTTTATTTTCCGGGGCCGCGAGGTTCTACTCAAGCTTAATAAAAATCCTGGAGCAATCCCAAAACTGATGGATTTTGGGGAGCTTGGGCTTTCGGGAACTCGGGAACAATATCTTGGAACTCTTGAGGGAACTCACTGTTATTCAGTGGAATTGCCTGAAGACGCACAGGCACCTGAGGGAATGAAATTTGCGGATCTCAGACAGGCGTATACGGAAATGAGTGAAAAGTGCTTTGCGCTTGTGAATAAAGCCGTCCAGATTATGGAGTGGGACAGAACAAACCAGTTTTGCAGCCGTTGCGGGGCAAAGACCATGCAAAAGCCCGGCGAAAGGGGAAAGGAGTGCCCTGGCTGCGGAGAGCTTTTCTATCCGAGAATCTCGCCTGCCGTGATTGTACTTATCCGAAGAGGGCATGAGGTTTTACTTGCAAGGTCCCCGAATTTCATGCCAGGCATGTATGGTTTGATAGCCGGTTTTGTTGAACCAGGGGAATCAGCCGAAGCTGCGGTAGTCAGGGAAACCAGAGAAGAAGTGGGAATTAAGGTTAAAAATATCAGTTATTTCGGGACACAGGCCTGGCCGTTTCCGAATTCTCTTATGATCGGGTTTACTGCGGAGTACGATTCCGGTGATATCCAGCCAGATGGGTTTGAAATCGAGGATGCAAGATGGTTTTCGGTCGAAAATCTGCCCGATCTGCCTGGAAAAATAAGCATTGCGAGAAAGCTGATTGACCATTTCCTTGAAGAAGAAGGGCTGGAAGTTTAAAGCCAGATTGAGAATTCAATTTTCAATTCAGAGTTTTATTCTTTCCGCTGTAACCTTTTTTAATTCTTTTTATCATTTTCAGTATCATTTTCAGTATCATTTTCAGTATCATTTTCAGTATCATTTTCAGTATCATTTTCAGTGTCATTTTCAGTGTCATTCTCAGTGTCATTCTCAGGATGTTCATCGGACTTTCTGTGTGCCAGGTCTTTTTCATCCTATAACTTGAGTTCAGAGATACTGTATCAATGGTGTTAAGTGCTAGTGAAGTCTTTGCGAAATGTAACGGAGTTAAAATAAAATGATCAAAAAGGTTACAAATTTTATAATTCCATTTGTTATTACAACTCTTATTTTACTGGCATATTTTTATCTTGTACATGGTTTACCTGTTGCTCAAGAACTGGAAAAAACGAATATCGTATCTGTGCAAATTATGCAGGAAAACAAAACCATTACTCTTACTAATGATGAAGATATTGAGAAAGCTGTCAATGTTGTGAAAGTATTAAGTTTTCATTTTGGAGAAGCTAATGGTGGACCTGCTGATACTATGTGCACATTTTATCAGAGAGATGGTTCCAAAATAAAGATAGGAACAAACAATGATACAATTTTTAAGAATGACAGGCAGTATGTTGGTGTTAATGAGTCATGTCAGTTTTTTGAAAACTTAGTTCAAGGTTTTTTCTTCTCGGAAACACTGCAGGATGAGAAACTGTACAATTAACGAATGAGCTATCTTAAAACTTGATTTAACCGTATTACTTTTGAGATAGGCTCATTATAAAAAAGTCCCCTATTATCAATTGTTTTTCAACATCCCTTAATTGATTCCACGACTGTTGTTTATGATATTAATATGGCTGTTATTACTAATACTGTTTTGATAGTCATTCAAATTTTTCCAAATTCATTGAATAAAAATAAGTTAGAAATATGCTTCAATTGTGGCATTCTTTTTTAATTCACCAGACTCGGCAACAACTATATCCAATTTATTTTTATAAGTGCCTTTATCTCCATCACGTTCAGTAACATCTGGATAGACTTCAAGGTTAATATCAAACTTTATGGCCTTACTGTTGATATTATTACTCATTTCAATGTAAGTTTCATATGTGATTACTCGGGATATTAATCGAAAATGTTGATAATCTTCTCCTACTAACGATACTTCACTTGCAATCGGATATAAAATAGGACTGTTTTCATTAATAGGGTCTTCATTGTTTATCTGTTCCAGTACTACAATCTTTGAAAAGGAAATATCTGCAAGAACAGATTCGTTCGTCCAGAATTCCAGCATTGGACCGTGTTTGGTATTTACAATAGAAGTCTTCCAGTTTCCATTAAGTGATTTATTGTCGAGTGATTCAGTAGTATTTTCAAAATATATTCCTCTTATATACTTCTCTGGCGTGTGGAAAACATGCTCTCGTAGAAGACTTTTGAAAAAAGACGGTTCTTCCTGAGAAGGTGTGAGTGCAAAAACTCCTTCTTTTGTTGCAGGAATTGGAACTAAAATTTTAGTTGTTCCCGATACTTCAGTTCCTGAAAGACCACTTATTTTTACCGTATATTCGTAATGTGGCCTTAACTCGTCAGCCCTCCAGTCTCTTAGATTCATCTCAACGACGTATAGTCCACTCAATACTATCAATAAGAGTATTAAAAAGAAATAAGTGATAATTTTTTTCACTGTTTCATCATCCTTAGCTGAAAAATGAGAAAATGAGATGATTCATCTTCTCATGTATTTAACAAGACCTATATTGTACTTGGCAGATTTTAAGAGAACTCTTTCTGTATCTAATTTTACAGTTGCACTACTTTCCCATGTGTTCTCGTTGTAATAAATTTCCATCCATAACGAACTCAAGTATGCATTTGAATATTCTGCCAAATCTTGTGCCGCAGCCTCTGGATCTGACACGTAATAATCGTTATTATTATTGCTTACTACAGATTCAAAGTTATAATTGCTGTTCCAATTTGCAGTGACATAATCTTCATAGTCATAATGAACCCATTGATTTAGAGTCTGGTTTGTTACCATTCCTGTATGCAGTGGATTCCCGACATCTATCAAGTAGTGGCTAGCATATCCTAACTCAGTATATGCAGCTGAAAGTTGTCCCCCATCATAATATGCCGCGGCGATACCAGCGTGGCTGTCGCAATTCACAGCTGCAAGACCGTTGTCTGCCACAGGATCATAGTAATGGTTGTATGATTGCCAGATTTGAGGATATGGCCAGGTATCTGGATCATCTGCAGCATTTGATGCTATATCTGCGTAATAATCAGTGATTCCAACTTTTTTGACAGCAATTCTTGTCATCTTTTGATGAGGAGTTGCAGTCCATTTTACTGAGACCCTGTCGTTTACACCATGTTTATCGTTCAAATATTCAGCAACTGCTACATCGATTTGTCCTAAGACAATCATATCTTCTTCTGTAATACTATCGGGGTATCTATTCCAAATATCTTTCATTGACTTTTTCATTTCATTCTTTTCTTGTTTAGAAGTATAGCATTCATCGATATATTTCAATAGTGTTTTTTGTTGATTCTTGTCTGCTTCAAGTAAATACCAATAAGGTTTTTCAGTATCGTATGATTTTATTGTGGTGTCAGGATTAAGATCAAGTTCTGGATTTTGTTCTATCAGTGCTACTTCTACTTCTTGATCTATTTCATCAGTTACAGCTTCAGCAGTTGCGCCCGAAACAAATACCATACTTAAAATCAGCATCGTCATTAATAGCAAAGCAATTTTTATTCTGTTTCTGGTATTCTTCATTTTCTTACCTCTTCACTTAATTCTGAGGCAAGACTACCTAAACTTTATAACTCATTAAAGCAAATAACCATGCCCTTTGGGCATGAGGCGTTCAGTCTTATCTTCCAGTTTGCCTGAGCGCCTCACACATAATAAAAAATGTAAATTATACTATATAAAAATTTTTGATTCTTCCATAAATATAATATTTATTTGCTTTTAATTAGGATACGAATCATTACAAACGTGTTATTTTGTCCCATCCGAATAGGTTGATGGTCAATTTGTATCTGGTTGGTATTATGCCCCACATTCCGCAGTATTTTTATGAAAATCAATATTTTTTCTGATAGAGCTTTTAGAACAAATGCAAATAAGATCGCCCCAAATGGGTTCGGTTCTTGTAGAACAAAACCAGCGATTTTATGATCTCGGGCTGAACTCGCCTTTCTCATATGGAGTAGGCGAGAATCAAAAATATGAAATGTAATAGAGGCGAAAAAAATTCAATCTCAAATTCTAAAAAATTTAAGATTTTTCTCTCTTTTTCTCCTCAGGTGCCAAAGGCTCGGTTAAAAAAAATCCAAATGATGCAAGATCTTTGACATTCATTTTGTGAGATTTATCACCTGAAGAAATAGAAGGAGTAATGAACCGGAAAAACTCACTGGCAAACTGCTCGTAGCTGAACCCCTCTGCTTCGATCACCAGTTTCCATTTATTTTCCATTGACAGGATACCCATGAAGGAGATCATAAGGTACATTGAGGTAAGAAATGGATCGAGATCTGCCCAGATTGTACCATCATCGATACCCTCCTGGATCGCATCCCGCAGGATAAGACGGCAGGTTCCATATCCCTTTCCAATCTCTGCGGTACACGGGTTCTCTTTGGAAAAACGCTCGGAACCGTAAAAATGGATCATTTGAAGATAATCGGGATATTCCTGTGCATATTGGTAATAGGCCTGACCCATCAGGGCTACCTTGACAATTCCCGGCACCTGTTTTTCCATGCATTCCATGTATTTTTCTTTAAGGATCTGGATACCGCGAAGTACAATAGTTGCGAAAAGTGTCTCCTTATTTTTAAAATATAGATAAATGGTAGCCTTATTCAGTTCTACCTCGCGGGCGATGTCTTCCATGGAAACATCTTCATAACTTCGAGAAAAAAAGAGACGTTCGGCTGCATCGATAATCTCTGTTTTTCGCTGTTCTTTTTCTCGTTGCCTTCTATCGGCGATTCCCATAGTTCCACTTCACCTGACCCATATTTATAGGCTCATATTAATATTATGACTGTTAGTTATATGATTTAGCTATATGATTTAATTATATAATTTAATTATATGATTTAAGGAACGAATGTATTTATTCCAATTTTCCGTTTTTACCAACAGGAACATATTTGGGGTATATTCATTAGATAAAACACTCAGGCTCCTTTCGCTGGCTATAAAGCGTATGGAGACGCACTGATGCGTCTTTAACCAGTCCGGGTTTCATCGATCTTGCACTTTGCGGGCAGTTTTTGATACACGCACAGCAGGTAATGCATTTTTCTATATCAATCAAACGGGAATTTTCCGCATCAACAGCACCTACAGGACACACCTCTGCACAGATTCCGCACTGTGAACACTCATCACTGACTGCTATAAAATCAACAGTCCACAATTTTGTAACTCCTCCATAAGGATAAGTACCAGGCACATGCACATCAGAAACGTGAGAGATTAACGAAACGGATTGCAGTTTTTCACGTATTTTCTGTCCAAATACTTCTGCATGGTGTAAATCATCTTCATCGGGACGTCCATGTGCCGTTGGCGTCTCGGAATTTGAGAATGAATGTTCTCCGAGATATGCTGCACAGGCAATGGGAATACACCCACATTTCATTACAGTATTTTTTAGCTCAAGCAGTGCATCTTCGTATGCCCGATTACCATAGACAACAACACAGACCGTTGGTGTATTACGAGCCTGAATTGAATTCAGCCATTCATTTAATAATGCCGGCACTCTTCCCATATATACGGGAACTCCAACAACAAGCAATTCATTTTCCGAGGCCAGTAGTGGTTGTTTTCTTGCATCCGGTCTGGTAATATCAACTGATTCCATGGTACCGGGATTAATACCATGCGCAATGCCCTTAACAACCGCTTTTGTTGTTCCGGTAGGTGAGAAATAAACTAATTTCACAGATTCCATTTCCATTTAATTTCCTCCATCAGTTGTGTAACTCTAAGTTATACTATAACCACTGATGATTAAATAACTATTGGTTATTAAATAACTGTGAGTTAGTTTAGCAAAAAAAGGTCGTGAAACTAAAAAAGAAATATATTATAATGCAGATTGTATTGGTCGAAGGCGTAAATATGGAAAACAGATACCAAACAATAGATTTCGAAACATGGAAAAGAAAAGATTATTGCCAAATATACAGGAATGCAGTGCAGCCTCAATATTGTGTGAGTTTTGAACTTGATGTGACGAATTTTAAAAAGCATGTTAAAGAAAATAACTGGTCATTTACGATGGCATTTATATTTGCTGTTACGAAATGCGCAAATGAAATCGAGGAGTTTCGGTATCGTTTTCTTGATGATGAAGTTGTGTTATATGAGTCCATTGATACCTCATTTACATATCTGGATAAAGAAACAGAGTTATTTAAGGTAGTATATGTTCCCATGCAGGACACGATTGAGAAGTTTGTACAACTGGCAACCGTAACGGCAGAAAATCAAAAAGAACATTTTACAGGACCTGTAGAAGACGATGTATATCAATTCTCTGCCTTTCCGTGGATAACGTTTACTCATATTTCGCACACGGATTTCGGAAACAGGGAAAAAGCGCAGCCCATATTTGACTGGGGAAAATATCAGGAGAGAGAAGGCAAATTTATGATGCCGTTTGCAGTCCAGGTCCACCATGCATTTGTTGATGGCATTCATATTGGCAAACTTGCGGACAAGCTGCAGAAGTACCTGGATGAAGTGTAGATTATAAGCATTATGGGAAGAACCAGTAGTTCACTAATTTTTACTTTTTTTAAAGTTATGTCTTCAGGATACAACACTTCAGAATAGATAGGTTTTACAGTATAAAGCTGTGCATACGGAACTTTTTGAATTCCACTCCTGAAAACCTTAAAAGTTCTCGAATATGCATATTCAAGAACATTAGCAAGCAAAAAAGAAAAACTGGATTTTATTAAACCTGGGTATGAAATTGAAAGAATTGATTCCTATGACATAAGGCAAAAGATTCTCAATATTTCTTACGTTGACTGGAAGAAGTTAGGATTTTCTAAAGGTACTTTACATTACATAAGCAGAACACGCAGGCTGATAAGCCGTCTACTCTTAACAGCCGTGTTCTGGAAAGGGGGAATAAATGAGGGCTCTGGTTTCAGGTCAAAAGTAAACTAGGCACTTTATAAGCAAATGTTTACAAAGAACAAGCAGATAGGCCAGCTTAATGAAGTTACACAGAAACAGGATGTTCATATCCAGAGCCTAATACAGGAAAACAGTAGATTGAATATGAAACTTTTTCCTGAGATTACGAAAAACTCTGTTGGAAGCTTTTTTTCAATTTTTAGCTAAAGAAAAGCCATTTAATTTCTATATATACGTTGGCAAGCATAAGAACAACCAGAAATATCAAATGCCAGCCTTGATAGTGTTTCATGTCTGGCTTAAGTTCCTTATCCCAAGCATCTTCATCTTTTTTTATATATAGTCCTCCTTCGTTTTTTATTGTTTCAATTCTTATTTGCTGGAAGTTATTTTGCAATAGGGTTTCAAAAAGCCATATTCTGCTTTTGTTTGCAAAATAGAGCAATTTAATAGCAGATATTTTAGACATATTCCGCTGATCTCACTATTACAACAGGATATATAAATATCAACGGAATATAAATTTTTCGAAAATGAGCTGAATGACGTTGATAAACGTTCACAAAATTATCTATATTCTTTATTCTCTAAACCCAAAAAGGAAAATTTTTAACCATTACTTTTTATTAAATCTACGGTGTTTGGCAGTTGGTCGACCAAGAGAAAATTCACAATCAATGTCTAAGCGATAATCCAAAAAAACGTATTCATGCGCTAGAGGAATTAAAGATTTTTTTCTCTTCTATGCCAGATAAGCAACAGGCATTTAATGACTTACATGGACTGGCTAATGATGAATACAATTCTGTGAGGTTTAGGGCTGCTGAAGCTCTTGGTTTATCCTATCCTCATGTATTGGATAAACAACAGGCAGTTAATGACTTAATTAAACTGACAAATGATAAAGACAGTTCTGTGCGGTCTAGTGCTGCCTATGCTCTTGGTTCTGCTTATTCTCAAGTGCCAGATAAGCATAAGCGACAGGCATGGAATGACTTAATTAAACTGACCAATGATGAATACAGTTATGTGAGGTCTAGTGCTGCCTATGCTCTTGGTTTATCCTATCCTCATGTATTGGATAAACAACAGGCATGGAATGAATTACATATACTAACAAATGACGAATACTGGGGTGTGAGGTCTAGTGCTTCTAAAGTCCTTGGTTATGTGTTTTCTCACGTGCCAGATAAAAAACAGGTATGGAGTGATTTGCATAGACTGACAAGTGATGAAAAAAGTTTAGTGAGATTTAGTGCTGCCTCATCTCTTGGTGATATATTCTCAGAAGTTTCAGATAAGAAACAGGCATGGAATGATTTAATTAAACTGACAAATGATGAAGACAGATTTGTGAGGTCTAGCGCTGCCTATGCTCTTGGTTTATCCTATCCTCATGTATCGGATAAACAACAGGCATGGAATGACTTAATTAAACTGACCAACGATAAAAGAAGTGATGTGAGGTCTAATGCTATCGAAGCTCTTGGTTTATCCTATCCTCATGTATTGGATAAACAACAGGTATGGAATGAATTCCATAGACTAATCAATGATGAAAGCTGGAATGTTAGGTCTAGTGCTGCCTATGCTCTTGGTTCTGCTTATTCTCAAGTGCCAGATAAGCATAAGCAACAGGCATGGAATGATTTAATTAAACTGACCAATGATGAATACAGTTATGTGAGATCTTGGGCTGCCTATGCTCTTGGTTCTGCTTTTTCTCAAGTACCAGATAAGCATAAGCAACAGGCATTTAATAACTTAATTAGACTGACAAATGATGAATACAGTTATGTGAGAACTTCCTCAAATCATTCTCTTGGGAGAGTTTTAATATTCATGGCTTCCCAGGCAGAAACAAAGGAAAATTACAAAAAGGAATTAGAAAAGGCAATTGAATTTTTCGAGACTGCAGCAAAGGAAGCATCTTACTTTAACCGGGTTTTATTTTGGGAAACATCTTACTCTAATCCTGCTCAATTTTGTCTTCCTTTTTATCGCTCACTCTATACAATAATTTTTAAGCAACAGAAAGCTAAAGAAGAAGTCAACAAATATTTGGAAGAAGCTAAATCTGCAATTAAAGACTCAGAAAGCAAAAAACAGCTTTTTGAAGCTGTTGAAAACCTTGCAGAAGCATTAACAGAAGTCCAGAATATTGGAAATATAGACTTGTCTGGAATGAAAGATGAGCTTAACTTCTATAGAAAATACTGTGATCATGCTATAGAACTAATGAAATGCACTGACGAAAAGGCACCGTTTGCGACAAAAGTTCTGAGAAAAGGGCTACCCATTCTAGATAAAAATCTAAAAGAGCTTTTTGAAGAAATTCAAAAGAAAGCAAAAGTTGCGTGCAAGGAATCGAAAGGTACTGCTACAGAAGAAATTGCATGCACTGTTAACAAAGAAATCCAAAAATGGGAAATCGGCAACCAAGAAGAAATGACACAAAAAGTAGAGGATATTGCTTATTTATTAAAAATGAAAATAGCAGATCTTCCTGAAAATAGATATCTTCTAAACAAGATTGAGGCAATGAAAAATGAAAGAAATCTGGCGAAACAATATGATGCCTTGCTTTTTGTAATTGGGCAAATTCCCACGATGAAAGTAATCTCGGAGCAAGAATTGGATCAAAAACTTCAAAAGTTTGATCGCATTTTCGATGAAATTATTTGCGTTAAAGATAAGTTGAATTGCATAAGCTTTGATATTTCCCAAATCAAACTAAACTCGGCTAATGTTATATCAGATCTTAAAACCATGAAAGAGGAATTGGAGAAACTTAGTAAGATCGAGGGCCTAAATACGCTCTCTATCGAAAAATTAGATTCCATCCAGGCTGAGAAGATAAACGGTTTTAACAATAATATTCTAGGCCGTTTGGATGAAATCAAAATTTTAATACATGAGCTTTCAAAAGACAATAATGAGATTTGTGAAGAATATTCTCGGAGATTGGATGAGCTAAAACAATCAAAATTAGATACGTTATTACAAAGATACTCAGCAGTAATTTCCTTAATTGGTTTTGTAATCTCAGGGATTTCAATAGCTCATTGAAAACCTGTTTTTACTTAAATTTCAAAGACATCTTTTAAGTTTCCTCTGAACGTGTTTCCTTCACTTATAACATTGAACTTACAAGGCACAGTAACAGCGATTGCATACCCTGCGTACGCATCCCTATTAAAAGGAGCCATAGTATTCTTTATTTCATTGCTTGTAAGACGCACAACATACCCAGACCCTGCAGAAGTAGTTATGTAGGTCCCTATTCGGATACCATTACAGTTACCATCCAGGACATTTTTTTGAATGTCTACCTCTGTCCACCCATCCAGGCAGATTCCAGCGACAGATGAAAGTCTATCAGCAGTTTCTTTGTTTGCAATTACAGGCATCTGCCCGCAGTTTGTTATGGTATTTCCTTTAATTGTAAGTCCGGTTGCTGCATCTAAGGCAGGTGCAGTATGACCAACCGCCCAGATCCCTGGACCCTGGCAACCATCAATAACATTATTGAGTATCCGGACATTCGATGTAGTTTCGTTTGCCCTGGAGTTTTCAACCTGAATACCTGGACCTGTACGAGGTTTATACTTTTTAATGCTCTTTATTGTGTTGTCTCGGAAAATTACATTCCTGGAACCTTTAGAGCGTAAGCCTGAATTGATTCTTGTATAGATCTCATTTCCTAAAGCTTCTACGTCAACACACCTTTCACAATAGAAACCATCATGTCCGACGCCGTATATTTTGTTTCCAGATACGGTTACATCTCTGGAGTCTAAAATCCTGACACCATCACCATTTGAATTTTGAATTTTCACGTTCCGGATTTTGACTTTTGAAGCCCTGTTTCCTCCAAATAGATTATGGTAACCTTTCCCATGAAGCACATTCTGCTTATCAGCCAGCCCATCAAACGTGAACCCTTCAAACAGATAATTTTCGCCAGAGAAACTGAAAACTGGTACCTGTGGCTTCCAGAGGCATGTCGAAGCATATGGTATTAGCTGAATGATTGCTTTTTCATCTCCAGTTATGGTCGTGCCAGGATGTAGCTGAATAGGAGTTTTGGCCGTAAATGTTGTCTTCGTTCCTGTTGTTTTGAGCTCTATTTCTTCGTATTTACGGCCATCGCCGACTTTATCAAAACTACTCTGAAGAAATGTTCCTGGTGTTAGAGTTAGTACGTTTGTCATATATTATGCAGGTTCCCTGGATGTTGAAAAAGAAAATTGAATTCTTATTGAGATCTTTTAATTTTAAGACTTTTATATTTGCTGATACAAAGACACGATTGAGAAGTTTGTACAATTAGCAACTGCTACAGTATGTTGAACATCTTGAAAACAATTTAGGTATCAGTATCTTGTTCTGGTTTGTGGTCAAATGACATTCTATTAAGAGCCTATCCGAAAAGTCCCGCTGCTCTGAAAGTTATCCATGCACATGCGAAATGAAGCATAGCAAGGTAATTCTCAATTTTCTTTTCCCATCGAATAAGCAATCTTCTGAATCTATTCATCCAAGAATGAGTCCTTTCTACAACCCATCTTCTTGCCTTATGACCTGGTATCTTTTTTTCTATTTTTTCTTCTCCACGTCTCCGTATATGGGTAGTATACCCATACTCTTCAACCAATTCATCGATATCGGGATAATCATAACCCTTATCCATGCATATATTCTGAATTACATTATCAGGAGAAGGTCTTTCAATAATTATACCATCAAGAGTCTCTTTTACAAGCATTTTATCGTGGCGATTGGCTCCATCCACAGCAACAGAAAGTGGTATGCCTTTACCCTCAGTTAATAGACTCCTTTTTGTTCCTAATTTACCACGATCAGTAGGATTAGCTCCAGTTCCAGCTCCTCCCAATGGTGCTTTTGTCATAGCTCCATCAATTGATTGCCATTCCCATTCTAATCCTTTTTTATTATCATATTCCAGAAGACCAGATTGCCACATTTTCTCAAATAATCCTGCTCTTCGCCATTCCTGAAATCTATCGTGTACGGTGCTTGGAGCACCATAACATCGCGGCAAGGCTTTCCATTGACAGCCAGTACGAAGGAGATAATAAATACCATTCATTATTTTTCGATCATTCTCTCGAGGTCTTCCAGGCTTTTTCTTAGGCTTAGGAAGTGGTAGTAAGGATTTGATCTTATTCCAGAATTCATCTGAGATCTCATAATCGTGGCCTGTTTTTCTTGTTGTCACTAATAAAAATTACCATACATCGTAGTTCTTTTACTTTTCGGATAGGCTCTAAGTGCAAGGACACAACTTGGATATGTAAACTCATAAAAAATCCTTGAAAGTTGTCCTCCTCCCAAATACAAACTATGTTCACCATAACTAACTTGAATAATCCTGTTATTAAACTCAAAAAGTCTATGGATTGGATGAAGTGTTTGGTTTATTCTAGAACTATTTTTTCTGATGGTCAATTTGTATTTGATTGATATTATATATTTTAACATCATATGTTTATATTATGGGAAAAAGAGGTCCAAAACCACAATTCTTTGACGTTGCTTGTCCGAACAAAAACTGCAAGCTCTACGGTCTTACTAACCAAGGCAATATTACTGGAAATGGAACTTACATAAGTCGTGGAAAAAAAACAAGAAGATATGTTTGCCACCAATGTGGCAAAGTATTCAATGATCATACAGGTACCTTTTATCACGATCTTCGTAAAGATGAGCAAACTATTGATTTAGCTCTAAAAATGTCTATGAAAGGAATGAGCATTGAAGCCATTGCAGATGTTTTAGAGGTAGAATCCGCCAGTGTAAAACGATGGTTAGCTCGTGCAGCTAACCAATGCGATAAAGTAAATGACAGTATGATGAAAGACGTGGATGTACCCAAGATAGAAATGGATGAACTCTGGATAATAATTCAAAAAAAAAGTTCCTAGAATGAAAGATTATGAAGATGATGGGCCATGGATGTGGGTAGCTTTTGTACCAGGTTGTAGGCTAATACTTGACTTTGTAATAGGACCAAGAAAACAGTATGTTGCGGATAAGTTAGTGGAGTCAGTTAAAAAACATCTTTCTGATAAAATCCCTCTTTTTGTCACAGATGGATTGAACTTTTATAGAGAAGCTCTTTTGAAACATTTTGGAGTTTTGATTGAGTTTCCAAAAACTGGGAAAAGAGGAAGACCAAGGAAACCAAAAATCTTTCCTCCTGATGATTTGAATTATGCACAGGTAGTCAAAAAAAGAATAAATGGGGTACTTAAGAAAGTAGAGAAGAAGACGATCTTTGGAAAAGACATTGAACAAAGCGAAATCTCAACAACTTTACTTGAAAGACAAAACCTGACTTTTAGGCAGGATAACAACAGAGTTTCAAGAAAAACAATAGGATTTTCAAAAGCGAAAGAATGGTTAGAGTATCAAATGAGGTTATATTGTACCCACTTTAACTTCTGTAGAGGTCATGGAGGATTAGGGTACAAAGATGAAAGAGGAGTTGAATGCAAAAATACACCTGCAAGAGAGGCAGGAATTGTGGACTCAATATGGACCTTAAAGGAACTGCTAACATTCAGGTGTTTTAAAACATCAATCGAATAAAGATGGACCATCAATACGTTTGTAAAATCAAAGTGAAATTGAAATGCCAAAAACCCGTGATTTTGTAGATTTATAAGAGGCATTTTGCAGGGCTTCTTTAGATTAAGCGATCCTTTACCTCTGGGGGAGATTTTTCTAATTTAAGGGATTTTTCAAGTTAATTATAAACTGACGAAAGTAGCCAGAAAATGGATCGCTTAATAAGAGGTGAAAATTTCTCCTTATCCTTTCCCGGTAACTCAAAATTGATTCGAAAAAGGTAAGTTGGAGTCATCTATCTATACGTCTTTTTATATGATTCTGAAATATCTGTTATTATGGTTGACACACCCGAAAACTTACCCGGTTGGGTAATTTGGCTTATTATTATATTTACTATTCTCACAATTTTGGTAAAGTGGGTATTACCTGTTATAAAACCCTAATTTTGAGACAGATACATGGCAATTTAAAGTTTCAGATAAATAAACATGAACTCATTAGAAACTAAAAAACCCGCGATTTTTGCAGATTCAAAATGAGTTGAGAAGGAGCCCTACGCAGGGCCTTTTTGATCAAAGTGATCTTTCCCTTTTGGGGAAAAGTTTCTGATTGGAAGTAATTCTCCTTCACATTCAACTCAGTTAAAATATATTTCTCCTGCCGGCGGACTGCTTAATCTTCCCCGAATACGGTTGTAAAATTGAAATGAGATTGCAAAACCGTTGTTTTTCAGATTTAAAAAGATCAGAGTTAGAAAGTACCCTTTGCAGGCCCAAAAAGTTTTATTTTAGCTCTTAACGAGTAATTCAGGTACTTTATTTTGATTTGGCTTTTCTTACAAAATCTTTTACTATAGTTTCTCCTCCATCAAAGCCCATATTCTGGATTTCATGATAGAGACGAGCAGAGGCACAGGGACCTTTATTAATCCTTTTGAGTATGTAAGGTTTATATGGGTCAAGTTTACTGGGTCTTGTTGGACGTTTGTAAGGTTCGGGCGCCGTCTTCAGGTTGAGATATTTTCTCACAGTTTTTCTATCATGATCTGTTTGTCTGGCCATTTCACTGATACAGAAGCCTTTTGAATGCAATACTTGTATCAATAAACATTCTTCCTTTTTCAGCATGATTCATAGTCCTCAACTTTCGTTACAAATTGTAAATCGGGGTATTTTAAACCGTTGATACTGTAGAATTGTTAGCTGTTGTTGGCAGTGGAAAGTTTTTCCCAAACCGTTATTTTTGTAGATTTAAAAGAGTTTAAAAGGAGCCCTTCGCAGGGCCTTTTTGAAAAAAGTGATCTTTTCCTTTTGGGGAGGTTTTTCTGATTAAAGTGAACCCTTCTCCACGTTCAATTCAGTTTTAATATATTTCTTTGGCCGGTGGACTGCTTAAATCTTCCCCGAATAAGTTTGTTAAGAAACGAGTTATGAAAAGTGAAAGTGAAAACCTCGTGATTTTTGTCGATTTATAAGGAGCCCACCGCAGGGCCTTTTTGATAGAAGTGATCTTTCTCTTTTGTGGAGGGATTTTCTGATTCAAGTGAACCCTTATCCACGTTCAATTCAGTTTTAATATATTTCTCCGGCCGGCGGACTGCTAAAATCTTCCCCGAATACGTTTGTCAAGATAAAGTTAAGAAAAGTGAAATTGAAAAGCCCGTGATTTTTGCAGCTTTATGGGACTCTTTGCAGGGCTTCTTTAGATTAAGCGATTCCTTTCCTTTGGGGAGATTTTTCTGATATGTGAAACCCGCCAACCGAATTCAAATTTTTAGAGTTCTAAGTTTCCATAACGAAAGGACAAAACGATTGAAAAATGTAATCAGACGTAGATATGACCCTCTAATTTATACAATTCATGGTCTGTAACACTAAAATTATTTTTTAGCGCTCGATAAGTTGCAACTGCTGCAATGATGCTGTCTAATGCATCTCCTTCTCGATCACTCACGGCTGATACTACTGCTTCATGTGAAATCTTTGTGATTAGTCTTTTTTCAATAAGTCTTTGGATTATGAGTTTTCGATTGTTTTCATATTCTGTGACTTTTTTGCCCTTTTTCTTAAAGCTACAATCTAAATTTTCAAATTTAAGTGTTGATGACGGACAAATTTCAATTACCCAGGGTTTTGACTCCTCAAGAGACTGCATTGGATGAATGCTTGCAGAGTTATTCAGAATAAGAGGGTAAAGCACATTCTTTATTCCTTAATACGTTTGCTTATGCAAATAATTAAATATAGGACTCCAAGGAGATTTTGTATCTATATCAGTAAGTCTTTTTGGCTCCTTTTCAACCATGGAATGAGAATCATCATAAAATTGAGCTGGATCTTTATATTGTTCATGAAATCTTTTTACAAAAGACTCCCAATCGTTCTCGCATAATAGACACACTGGTAATCCGAAAGGAAAATCAAGCCCAAAAACGGAGTCATTATTTCTATTTATAAAATTCGTCAACATCTCAAGAGACTTTCCAAGTGAGATAGGTCCATTTTCTTTTTCTAGGTTCCAACATTTTTGAATCTGAAGTCCATCATCTGTGGGAACCGATTTACAAATCCATATCTTCTTGCAGGCTTCTTGCGAGCCGCTAAAATCTACGCCGTAAATTATGGATTTGGGGAATAGGTTTTTCATATGTCTACTTCCAGATTTATATCCCTCTACTAAAAGGATTTTAGTTAATATAAAATTTTATAAATCGTCTATTAAGCTTCACTGCTGGATTAATTCATATAATTCTTCTCTAGATTTTTCAATATCTTGAATAATATCTTCTCGGAACTTCTTACAAAAAAATACTATCTCCTCTTTTCCGATCTCAATTTTTTTAGTTCTTCCTTTCGTGGCATCCATCATTTTCAGAAATAGATCCAAAGACTGCTTTAAATTATTTCTCTCAGGTATTAAATACTGATACCTATAAATTTCATCTATCGGGTGATTATTGATATCAGCATTGCCAATATTATTTTCATCACCATTTATTGGGATATTTCCTTCTGTAGAATAAACAGGGACTCTTGAACTTAGCAGAATAATCAAAGGATCATATAATTTTTCAAGCCTTTTTTCAATTAATTCAATTTTTTGTTCATTCCTTGATTGCTGGATCATTTTCTCTGTTTTGTCTACTGCCAGATGCGTTAAATGGGTATACCATCCAGTAACAATCACAAGAATTACACTTGCGAATGCTGTTAGTAATGTAGAATACTTATCTATCGATTCTAAAAATGACATACAATTAACTCAACTTTACAGAATTTCATCTTTTTTATTTTGAATCAGATTGCCCTCAATTTTCTTCAAAACTTTTATTTTATATATGGAACTGAACTTCTGGTATAAAGAGAAATTTTTCCTTTCCTTACGATCAGTTAAAATAGATTTTTCTGTCAAGGGTCTGCTGAAACTTCTCCGAGTACATTTGTAGAAATCAAGGAAATTAGAAATCCGTGAGTTTCCCAAATTTAAAGGAATTTATAAGTAGCCCGACGCAGGGCCTTTTTGATAAAATTGATCTTCCCCTTTTGGGAGGATTTTATGATTGAATATGAAAACCTGGTAACCGATTATATTCTCTACTAAATCTGTCTGAAAGTAGATCCTCTTACCCATAATAATTTAAGTAAAAAGCCTTATAACCGATATTTATGCGATTCAAAATTATCCTTGAGGAAGATGAAGAAGTGGGAGGATTTATTGCCAGTTGCCCGGCTTTAACAGGCTGTTTTTCGCAGGGAGACACGGTGGAAGAAGCTATTGAAAATATTAAAGAAGCGATTCAGGCTTGTTTGGAATCTCTGGCAGAAGACGAACTGCAGGAATGTATTGGGAAGCCCTCCTGCAGAGTAGTTGATGTGGTTGCTTAATGTCTGGACTTCCTGTAATTTCCGGAATGCAGGCAATTAAAGCTTTTTCTAAAGCTGGCTGGCTCCCTCACCGGCAGGTAGGAAGTCATGTTGTCCTGAGAAAAGAAGGTTCGAAAGTTACGCTGACTGTTCCGAAGCACAAAGAATTGAAACCGGGTCTTTTAAGAAATTTGATAAAAGCTTCAGGACTGACAGTGGAAGAATTTGAAGCTCTTTTGAAGTAAGATTTTTGTGATTCAGCCGTTTTACCTCATGAGCTCACTTATGAAGGATCTCTGATTTTCTCAACATATTTAATCAGTTGAAATATATTTTTCTGCCGATGGTCTGCTGGAATCTACCTCAAATACATTTGTAGATATTGAAAAACTGAAAACCTGTGAGTTTTCCAAATTTAAAGGAGTTTAGAAGGAGCCCTTCGCAGGGCCTTTTTGATAAAAGTGATCTTTCCCTTTTGGGGAGGGTTTTCTGATTAGAGTGAACCCTTATCCACGTTCAATTCAATCTTAATATATTTTTTCGGCCGGCGGACACTGGAATCTTTCCCGAATACGGTTGTAAAATTGAAATAAGATTGCAAAACCGTTGTTTTTGAGATTTAAAAAGATCAGAGTTAGAAAGAACCCTTTGCAGGCCCAAAAAATTTTATTTTAGCTCTTAACGAGTAATTCAGTACTTTATTTTGATTTGGCTTTTCTTACAAAATCCTTTACTGTGGTTTCTCCTCCATCAAAGCCCAAATTCTGGATTTCACGATAGAGACAAGCAGAGGCACAGGAATCTTCATTGATCCTTTTGAGTATGTAAGGTTTATATGGGTCAAGTTTACTGGGTCTTGTTAGACATTTGTAAGGTTCAGGCTGCGTCTTCAGATTGATATATTTCCTCACAGTTTTCCTATCGTGATCTATTTGTCTGGCGATTTCACTGATACAGAAGCCTTTTGAAGGCAACACTTGTATTAATAACCATTCTTCCTTTTTCAGCATTATTTATGATCCTCAATCTTTTCTCGAGGATTGGAAATTGGGGAATTTTAATCCGGCTAAAATGAGGAATTATTCACCGGCATTGACATCTTTTTCTAATCCTGTATTTTTACTTATGTTCTCTAACTCTTTATACAAAAGAATACCCAGCGTATCTTCGGGACTGAGGTTTAATTTTTCAGATATTTTGGTAAGTATTTGAGCGTTTTTTTTCGATAAAAAAACAGGTTCTACCTCTGTTTTACCCCAGTGTAAAAGTACAACTTTCTCGATATTCATTTTTTTTATTTGTTTAACACAAAATTCAATTCCGTGACTTCGGCTGCTGAATATTTTTTCGTCACATAATTTATCAAGCCATCGTGCAAGATCATTGTCCATCGAAATAGTAAATCGTTCTTTCATCACTAAATCATACTGTTGCCTCTAATATAAACAATTCTATGATTTTAAACCCAATACAAAACTATTTATGTGAATTCTTCATTATATAGTATGAAATATTCACCAAATAAGATGAACTAACTTAGATAAAAATATCGATATGGTTTAGATTTTCCAATCTAAACAGAATCATAATAGAAAATGAACCTCAATTGATTCCAGAAATATTCTTTTTTCGTTTTATGGAGTAATTGCCATATAATGTAGTGAAAACTTCACTACATTATATATACATTTTAAAGAACTATATGTCAAGTTAATAAATGGAGATTATAAATGGCCAAAGTCGTAAAGAAAAAAGAACAAATTAACGCCACAGTATCTCCATGGATCAAAAAACAGTGCCTGGAACTAGCTAAAACTCCCGAATTTTCTAGCATTTCCGATGTAGTATCTCTAGCATTATCTGAATTTTTTGGAAAATACGAGTATATAAAGACTAAGGAATTAAAGGAACATGAGACTCGAATTCCTGATTTACTTGAAGTCCTCATGAAAACTAAAGAAGGTAAAGAATGGCTTAAATCTGTTTATGAGATCGAAACTAAAAAAATCAATCATTCAAGAGAAAAAAATTGTCTTTTAGAACAAAATATTGAAGGTCTTATAGGACTCAGAGTAAAAGAAAACTTTGTACCAATATTCATAGATGGAGATCTAGAAGGCGTCACAGGTTACGATAAAGAAGATTTTCTTTCCGGTAAAATTAAGTGGGTAGAAATAATTACACCCGAAGATCGTTTATTAGCTTGTGAAAACTTAAAAAAAGCTATGTATGAGTCAGATATCTCTACCGAAATAGAGTACAGAATATTAAGAAAGGACGGGGAAACAAGATGGGTTCTGCAAATTTTCCAGAAACTTCCAGCAGACTCCAGATCACAAGGATGTGTACAAAGTTTAATTCGCGATATTACAAAAAGAAAAGCTGCAGATTTTACTCTTAAAAAAACGTATGAAGCTCGTATGAAAGAAATCCACCACAGGATCAAAAATAACTTGCAAGTAATCTCGTCTCTTCTCAGCCTCGAAGCTGACAGATCTACCGATGCAAAAATGCTTGAAGCATTTCGGGAAAGCCAGAATCGGGTTACCTCCATGGCTCTGATTCATGAAGAACTCTACAAAGGAGACGAAGTAAATAATCTTGACTTTGCAGATTATCTCCAAAAACTCACGAATAATCTTTTTCATTCATACAGATTAAGAAATGAGGAAATCAGCCTGAAGCTTGAACTTGAAAAGATATACCTGGACATGAATACCGCAATCCCACTCGGAATTATTGTCAATGAACTGATCTCAAATGCTCTGAAGTATGCTTTTCCAGCCCAAAAAGGTGGAAAAATCCATGTAAGACTTCATACAACAGAAAAATGTGAAAAAATACATAAAAGTATCAGAAACTCAGGAACAGAACAAAACTGTATAAATAAAGAAAAATTTCAGTTTATTTTGATAGTATCCGATAATGGTAATGGATTTCCGGAGGAGATCGATCATCAGAATACGGATTCTCTCGGACTCCAGATTGTGAATATTCTTGTTGAACAAATAGAAGGTTATATTGAACTTAAAAGGAATAACGGAACTGAATTCAGCATTTACTTTAACAAATTGGTATAGAGCTCTTTTTATTTACTTTAGCAAATTGAGACTCTGGTCCAAAATCCAGTGATTTTTGCATTTTTTGATTGAAAATCTGAATTAGCAAGAAAAATCAGGTTTTCACTAAAATCAATATTCGATATCTAAAGACCTCAATCCCTAAGTTGTATCACAAGGATTGTGACCAATTACAAAATATAGTGATTTTGAATTTTACATTCATTACTAGATTTTGATACTGAATCTACGCAGGGCCTTTTTTGATAAAAGTGATCTTTTCCTTTTGGGGAGAAGTTTCTGATTAAAATGAACTTCTCTTCATGTTCAACACAGTTTTAATATATTTCTCCGGCCGGCGGACTGCTAAAATCTTCCCCGAACACGTTTGTTAAGAAACGAGTTCTGAAAAAGTGAAAGTGAAAACCTCGTGATTTTTGTCGATTTATAAGGAGCCCGCCGCAGGGACTTTTTGAAAAAAGTGATCTTTCCCTTTTGGGGAGATTTTTCTGATTAAAGTGAACCCTTCTTCACGTTCAATTCAATTTTAATATATTTCTCCGGCAGGCGGTCTGACGAAATCTACCCGTAATACCTTTTGAACCTAAAATAAATTGAAAAACGTGGATATTTTGAAAAAGGTAAGCAAGGAAAAGATGTAAGCATTAAGTTAAAAAATGAAATAAATTTGGAATCACTTTTGATATGTCTCGTTGTACACTGCTTCCAATGCAGGATTGAAGCAATCGTATAATTTTTTCATATTTTCAACAGCTACCTTCAAAATCTCCTCTTCTTCTAAATTAATGCAGTCACAATTTATATGGAAATTTATTCCCCATCTCCAATCTGGTTCATAAACAATACCATTAATAGATTCCCAATCAAGAGCTTTCTTTTTTACTGCTTCTGCTATTATCTGATTTTTTTCTTTTGTAGACTCAAAATGGAGTCCAACAGAAAAATATGAAGAATCGTTTGAATAGTAAAATTCAAAATGTGCTGTATCCAGTGGAAACGTTGTCTTTATTTTATAATATTCGCTCCCTCTTCTAGTAAAAGGCATTTGTTTATTCATGAGACTGTTAAATGAATCCCTCAATAATGCAAAAAATTCATAATGATTCCCTCTTGACTTTATTGCTTTTTCCTGTTCTTTTCTCACCTCATTCCTCTTTATCCTATAATCTTCAGTATTGGAAGGTGGAAGAATAACAGTAGAAACAAGGTAAAAATTGCCTGTGCTGTCATCTCTGTAAGGTTGAATCTTTACGCATTTTACGTCGATATCATTATCAAGTAGCCACATAACAGTTGCCAATACCTCTTTCCTATATTGTCTGGATACCAAAATTATTCTCTGTTTGGAATTAAGGCTCAAACATTCCTCGCTGACTTTTAAAAATTCAGCTATTCTCTTTGAGGCTTCAGCTTTTGTAGAATCAGGAGTATCTCCTATTTTTTTCAGGTAATGAGAGTATATCTCAAAAATATCATCAACAGTAAATGTGGAACAATAAGCTGCATACTTGATAGCTTGCCAGTTGACATCCGTGCCAGAATCATCTCTCTTAAGCTCAATGACTACAATGTTCCCTTCAACATCCAGAGCTAGCAAGTCCAGACGCTCATTTGTGTCGTCAAAGCCATCAAATTCTTTTTGGATTATGAGGAGATCTTCATCCAGAATTTCAGGATTCTTTTCCACCCATTCTTCGATGTCCTGTCTTTCTTTAACTCCAATTGAAGAAAAATCGCATTTTGGTATCTTTTTTATCTTCTTTTTGTTATTTTCTATTAAGTACATACTGTATTAATTTTGTATGTATGTATAAAAAATATTCGATCTCAAGGTGTTTCAGGTCGTCCACTTTCCAAACAGGTTTGTCAAGAAAAGCGAAATTAAAAAACCCGCGATTTTTGCAGATTTAAAGGAGTTTATAAGGAGCCCTCCGCAGGGCCTTTTGATAAAAGTGATCTTTTGCTTTTGGGGGATTTTGTGATTAAAGTGGACCCTTCTTCACGTTCAATTCAGTTAAAATATATTTTTTCTGCCGGCGGACTGCTTAAATCTTCCCCGAATACGGTTGTAAAATCATACAGATTTTTCTAGGGACTTTTTAGATAATCAATGTAATTTTGTGTGGAAGAATATCATCGAATTATTGTGAAGTTTTCAGGAGAGTTCTAGCTTTCTTTTATTATACAGACTCAAGTTGCATACAGATGTAAGCAGACAGATGTAAGTTAAGGAGTTATCCTTTTTCAAAGAAGTTCAGTGTATTTTCAACCAACTAGCAAAGGAGAATCTAAGTTATCTGTTTCTAAAGTCATTTATTCAATTCCAATAATCCGGCAGAAATATCTAATAACTTGATCTCAGCACTATCTAGACAAACCTGTGCCGTTCTAAAATGATATTCTTGGGCAATCAATACTCTGTTGTTCATTTTGAGAGCTACTTGAACATAAACTACATCCTTTTTACCAAAATCTCTGCTTTGGATCAATCTCTCAATACATATTGGAATTTCCGCGTCTGCTTTCACCTTTTTCCATTTTTTCTCAACGATGGTGAGCCACTCTTTGAGGAATTTTCCATTTTCAATAGGTATTTCTGCTTTTGGAATTTTACATGTGAGTAATCTTTTGTACTCCTTGTATATTTCTGGGGATATTTTTAAATTATGTTCTTTTACATTCTCAAGTAATTTCTTTGCCTCCTTGTTCCCCCTACAAACTTCTCCCAGTATGTTGGCATCTAATACAAGCTCCATTTTTCACCCTTCATTCATTTTGTCAAATACAATATCTGTTCTTTCCACAACTTCATTGAATCTTTCTTCAAAGAATCCCTCAGGGAAATTTATCATTTGACCGTCCTCGTTTACATCTATTCTTAGAACTCTTGTTCCATCAGTTGAAGGATCAAAATAATATATTGCTATATCATCTGGAGATATATCCCCTTTCACAACACGGGTGCAAACACGTGATATTATTAAATCACTATGTGTCTCAATAATTATCGATTTTTTTAAATTATTTGCACTGTCTACTAACAAATCTCCCATAGACGCCTGACCTTTTGGATGTAAATGGATTTCTGGTTGTTCAATAAGAAGCGTGGAACTATTTGGATTAAAACACTCCACAATAATTGGAAGAAGTTGAGACACTCCAAAACCAACATCTGCTATAGTGACCCAAGTACCCGTGTGATAGTCTTTTAATGCTACCTCATATTTCTTAGAACCTTTTCTCAGTTCTACCAGCTTAAATTCAGAAGAAATATTAAATTCTTTGAACCATTTTTTTACTAAGACGTACATTTCTTTTGATAATAATATCTCATCAATGGCCCATTGTCCATATTTTCCTACTTCACGTGGTGCTGCTCCACTTTGTGTATAAAGGCGTTTAGGTTCAGTTCTTGAAGGTCCAATATGAGACATATTTCCAAAGAACGTCTCTAGATGCTGATTTGCTTCATTACCTAATATTAGAAATCGAATATATCTTTGCGCATTTTTTACGGGTTTATCGTTGTCTAACAATTTAACTGGAATAAACTGTGAAATATTCTTCCTATAAACCGATATCTTTCCTGCAAAAATATCTGGCTTCTCTATAGTAAAGGAGTATTTGTCTTTTCCAAGCCAGTTGACATTAAAAGAAACTCCTTTTTTCTTTTCCTCATCTATTTTGTATTCATTATATGTATATTTATTAAGGATTATTTCTCCCGCGCTAAATCCTCTTTTCGCCAGTTTATACACAAACTTATAGCATTTCATTGATGCATCTTCAGAATTATACGAATTTGATCCCACATCAAATTCTACCTCAAGTTCCTGTTTCTCGTCATGGTTCCAGATTATGTCTTTGTATGAACCTAAGTCAATATAATCTTGAAGGATAAGAGGAGTATTTTCATCAGAACTTCTTATTGTTTGTTTTAATGCCAGTAACACCTGAAAAGCACTTGATTTTCCTGAGCTGTTAGGGCCTACAAAAAATGTGATAGGTTTTATGTCCAGTGAGTCAATATCTCTCAATGCTTTAAAATTTCTAATTTTTATTCTTTTTAACATTGTCTCACCATAAAATTCCAAACTTTTTAGTCACTCTTTTACCTATTATTTTTTCTATATATGTTCAAATAGTTGATATTACTTAAAAATTTTGTAATAATTTCAAAATTTTTAAGTATAAAGATTCTTTATCCACAATAGATAGTGAAAACTCTTACTACATGAAATGATCATTTTGCTAAATGTTTCACTATTTCTATAAAAATAAGATACTTGCTTTGATTCTTTTTAATATAAGACAACTTCATGTGTCTTCGGTTAAGTGAGGAATCGTGATAAATTGCCCCATTTCCACAACGGTTTAGATAAATTTAATATTTTGTGAACTGGAACAAGGTATCGATTTTATGTAAAAAGGCTAAAGTTTAATCAGAATTAAGGTGAAAAATCGATAGCTTTCAGGCAAGAAAATTCCTTAACCGATGACCAATGAAGACAACTTATGATTTTGTGATTTAGGATCTGATTCTTTTTGGTATAAAATCAAACACTTCCTGATTAGTCTTTAGTATCGTTTACCTTTTAATCAGTCTTAAAGGAAAAATAAGTAGTTTGCTCCTGCCGTTGAGTGCCTAGGCTACCTAAAACATGTCTATCGACTAACAGATTATTTATTCATGTAAAAAAGGAGAAGAACTACAGATAAAAGTACCAAAAACAGAAAAATAAAAATCCATTCCTCTAAAAGGAACAGACAAAATCAAAAAACTTACTCCTTATCCATCACTTTCCTGTACATCCTGGCCTGGAACCCGTGATACTTTGCAAATCCTTCTGAGTCCTTCTGGTCAATGGTCTGGCTGTCAAACGAAACCAGGTCCTCAGAATAAAGAGCATTCGGCGAGCTGCGTGCAAGGATCGTGAGGGCGCCTTTGTAGAGCCTGACTTTCACTGTACCTGTAACCCTTTCCTGGGACTTGTCGATAAAAGCGTTCAGGTCGGCATAAAGCGGCTCGTCCACAAGACCGTAATAGGCAAGTTCGGACCACTGGTCGTCCACGATCTTCTTGAACTTGAGTTCGCTGCGGGTCAGGACGAGTTTCTCAAGGTCGGCGTGGGCTGCCAGAAGAACGGTTGCAGCCGGGTGCTCGTAGTTCTCGCGGGCTTTTAAGCCGAGCACACGGTCTTCAATCATATCTGTCCTGCCGACGCCGTTTTCGCCTGCAATTTCATTCATTTTCTTCACAAGGGCATAGCCGCTCATTTTTTCGCCGTCAAGGGAAACCGGAACTCCTGCTTCAAAACCGATGTCAACAACCCTGGGCTGGTCAGGAGCTTTTTCAGGCGAGGTTGTCCACTCGAAGATCTCTTCCGGCGGGACAAACGAAGGGTCTTCAAGCCTGCCGCCTTCGATGCTGCGGCTCCAGATGTTTTCGTCAACGCTCCAGGGCTTGGACTTTGTGACTTCCACCGGGATTCCGTGCTCTTTTGCGTAGTCGATTTCCCACTCGCGGGTCAGGTTCATTTCCCGCATCGGGGCGATAACATCCATGTCGGTCTGGCGGAAAACGGCTTCAAAACGGAGCTGGTCATTGCCTTTTCCTGTGCAGCCGTGGGCAAGGGCTACTGCTCCTTCTTTTCGGGCAGCCTCGACCACTTTTTTCGCGATCAACGGGCGGGCAATTGAGGTTCCCATTACATAGCCTTCGTAGCTTCCGTTGGCTTTGATCAGGGGGAAGACGTAATCGTTAACGAACTCTTCCTTTGCATCAATCGTATAATGCTTGTTGCTGATCTTCTCTGCTTTTGCATCTGCCCGCTTGATTTCCTCTTCAGGCTGGCCGACATCGACTGAAATCGTAACTACTTCGTCGTATCCGTACTTTTCCTTAAGGATAGGGATGCACACCGAGGTGTCAAGCCCTCCTGAATATGCAAGTGCAACTTTCTTTGCCATGCTTTTACTACCCCTTTAACTTATAGATTAAAACAAATAAGTGTGATGAGTACTTGAACTTGAGATTGATGAGTAACTTGAAACAGATGTAACAGATATAATAAGTCCGAATTAGATAAGCCCGAATTAAATTGATAGTCTAAATAAATTATATAAAGATGGCAGGCAAGCCATCTTTTCTGGTTCAGAGAATTTAAGCAGAATTTCGGGCTGAAATATCTAGTTTTACTCGGTTTTTGTCAGTTGGTTTTTGCCAGTTAGACTTTGTTTTCCTCTTCCATCTCTTTGTGGTACTCGTTGATGGATTTAATTGTAAGTTCCTCTCCCTTCTTCATAGTTTCTATAGCAGCGGCTGCGGCTATTGCTGCCTGCATTGTGGTGATGTACGGGACCTTAAAGTCAACAGCAGCCCGCCTGATCCTTGAACCGTCCCTGCGGGACTGTTTGCTTGTAGGGGTATTGATGATAAGGTCAACCTCGTCCCTGCGCATCATATCTATGACATTCGGGCTTCCGTCATGGACCTTTTTCACCACATCCATGAAGACCCCGTGCTGTGCAAGATAGTTTACAGTGCCCTCTGTGCCCATAAGTTCAAGGCCTGCTGCTTGCAGTTTCTTTGCAACGTCCACGAGTTCGGTTTTGTCTGCATTCCTTATGGAAAGGAAGACTTTTCCGGTCAGAGGTAAGACATTGTCAGCTGCAAGCTCTGCCTTATAATATGCCCTTCCGAAGTCGTAGTCAATACCCATGACCTCACCAGTACTCTTCATTTCCGGGCCGAGTACAGGGTCTGCACCTGGTAATTTATCGAAAGGCAGGAGGACTTCCTTAATCGAGACATGACTGGGTTTTGGCTCGTCCGTGTAGCCCAGGCTATTTAAGCTGTGTCCTGCAATCACCTTGGCTGCAATCTTTGCAAGCGGGATTCCAACGGCTTTTGAAACAAAAGGAATTGTCCTGCTTGAACGGGGGTTTGCTTCAAGCACATAGACCTTCCCGCCTTTCTCTGCCATCTGTATGTTTATCAGTCCCTTGACCCTGAGGGCAAGAGCTATCTTGCGGGTATAGTCCCTTACCTGGTCAAGGACCTCAGGCGAGAGACTCTGTGGTGGAATTACACAGGCCGAGTCTCCGGAGTGAACACCTGCTTCCTCGATGTGTTCCATTATTGCGCCAATAAGCACGTCTTTCTGGTCGCAGACAGCATCCACATCAATTTCGGAAGCTGCCTCAAGGAAATCGTCAATCAGTATTGGGTGTTCGTGAGAGACCCTGACTGCCTCTTTCATGTAGCGTTCAAGGTCTATTTCATCGTATACGATTTCCATTGCCCGCCCGCCGAGCACATAGGAAGGACGCACAAGTACAGGGAAGCCGATCCGCTTTGCAACCTCAATTGCTTCCTTATGGGAAGTTGCATATCCACCTTCAGGCTGTGGAACGCCAAGCTCCTGCATAAGGATATAGAACTTTTCCCTGTCTTCGGCAAGGTCCATGTCATCAGGGTCTGTGCCCAGGATCACGGTATTAAGGTCGGTCCTGCGCTTCAATTCCTGCTTGAGGGGAATTGCAAGGTTTACCGAAGTTTGTCCTCCGAACTGTACAAGAACTCCATCAGGCTTCTCACGCTCGATTACGTTCATCACATACTCAAGGGTCAGAGGTTCAAAAAAGAGCTTGTCTGAGGTATCAAAGTCTGTAGATACGGTTTCGGGGTTGTTATTAATGATATGAGTCTCTATGCCTTCTTCCCGAAGAGCAGTGACTGCGTGCACAGTACAGTAATCGAACTCGATTCCCTGTCCAATCCTTATCGGGCCTGCACCAAGGATGAGAATCTTCTTCTTATCTGTGGCGTTTGTTTCGCAGGAGTCTTCGTAAGTAGAATAATAATAAGGAGTAGCTGCCTCAAACTCGGCTGCACAGGTATCTACCATCTTGAAGGTAGCCAGGATTCCGGCTGTATGTCTGAGGTCACTTATTTCCTGCCTGGTCCTGTCAGTCAGTTCGGCAAGGCGAGTATCAGGGAAGCCCATCCTTTTTGCTTCACGCAGGAGTTCAGGAGTGAGTTCTTCTGCCCTGATGCGCTTTTCCATCTCCACGATCCTTTTTATCTTTGAGATAAAGAAGGGGTTGATGCTCGAAAGCTCGGCAATTTCCTTTACCGACATACCCCTCTCAAGTGCATCAAAGATAACAAAAAGGCGTTCGCTTGTAGGGGTCTTGAGGAGAGTTTTAGTTTCAGGCTCGTCCCAGTGCTTATTTCCTAACTGGTTGTCGATGTCCAGGGACTTAAAAGCTTTTAGCAGGGATTCTTCAATGGTCCTGCCAATTGCCATGACTTCTCCCGTACTTTTCATGGCTGTAGTCAGGGTCTTATCTGCAGTTGTGAACTTGTCAAAAGGCCACCTGGGAATCTTTGTAATTACGTAGTCCAGAGCAGGCTCAAAAGAGGCAGGGGTGCTCTTGGTAACATTGTTTATGATCTCATCAAGCGCCATTCCGATTGCAATTTTTGCAGTTACACGGGCAATCGGGTAACCTGTAGCCTTGGATGCAAGGGCTGATGACCTTGAAACCCTCGGGTTTACCTCGACTACGCGGTAATCGCCTTCTTTTAAGGCATACTGGATATTGCATCCACCCTCGATCTTGAGAGCTCGGATAATCTTGATTGAGGCACTCCTGAGCATCTGGTGCTCGGCATCGCTTAAGGTCTGGGAAGGGGCAACAACTGCCGATTCTCCTGTATGCACGCCCATGGGGTCAATATTTTCCATGTTACAGATCACGATGCAGGTATCGTTTGCATCTCTCATGACCTCATACTCAACCTCTGCCCAGCCAAGCACACTTTCTTCAATGAGAACCTGGTTGATACGGCTGCGCCTGAGCCCGCGTTCCGTGATTTCAAGCAGTTCTTCTTTTGTGCGGGCAATTCCGCCTCCTGCTCCCCCAAGAGTGTAAGCCGGACGGACAATGAGAGGAAGGCCGAGTTCACCGACAACGTCTTCGGCTTCTATTAAAGAGTTGACTGCCCGGCTTAAGGGAACCTTTTCTCCTATCCTGAGCATGGTCTCTTTGAAAAGTTCCCTGTCTTCGGTATTTTTAATGGCTTCAACAGGGGTTCCCAGGATCTCAACCCCATATTTCTCAAAGACACCCTTTTCTGCAAGTTCGCTGGTAATATTAAGGCCGGTCTGCCCTCCAATGCCTGCAATAATCCCGTCAGGGCGTTCTTTTTCAATAATCCTTTCTACTATCTTGGCATCAAGGGGCTCGATATAGACCGAATCAGCCATTTCAGGATCGGTCATTATGGTTGCAGGGTTTGAGTTTACAAGGACAACCTTTATCCCTTCTTCTTTTAAGGACCTGCAGGCCTGGCTGCCTGAGAAGTCGAATTCTGCAGCCTGTCCGATAGTGATTGGCCCTGAGCCGATAAGTAAAACCTTCTTTATGTCCTCACGTTTAGGCATTAAATCTCACCTCCGAGGACCTTTACAACCTTGCCAAAGAACGTTTCCTCGGTATCCATAGGCCCTGCCTGAGCTTCAGGATGGAATTGTACACTGAAAATATCCAGGTTTTTGTGGGAAACCCCTTCTACGGTCCTGTCATTTGCGTTCAGGTACTTTACATAGAGCCCTGTGCCGTCAAGGGAATCAGCATCAACTGCATATCCATGGTTCTGGGAGGTTATGAAAATCTTATTTTCAATCAGGTCCTTTACTGGCTGGTTTCCTCCCCTGTGCCCGAATTTCAACTTGTAGGTTTTTGCTCCCATAGCAAGGGAAATAATCTGGTGCCCGAAACAGATCCCGCAAACCGGAATCGTACCTGCAAAAGCCTTTACGGCATTGATTGCATCCGTTGCTTTTTCCGGGTCTCCTGGCCCGTTTGAGATAAAAAGAAGGTCAGGCTCATAACCTGCAATTTCCGAAGGTTTTGCAGTTGCAGGAACCAGAGTAAGGTCAATTCCCCGCTTGTGAAGGTTGTTTATGATATTGCGCTTAATCCCGAGGTCGACTATAACCGCATGTTTGCGTTTGCTGCTGCCTTTCCAGGCACCTTCTGCTCCGGGAATGAAATATGGCTCTTTACAGGTTACAAGAGAGATAAGTTCCTCATCCGTGAGCTGTGGAGAGTTTCTTGCTACATCAACAGCCTCTTCCCCGTCATCGCTGCCTGCGATAAGGGCTGCCCTCATGGTTCCGCGCTCCCTTGCCCTGATGGTGAGCATCCGGGTGTCCACTCCTTCAATTCCTGGCTTTTCTTCATCCTCTAAAAATTTATGAATTGAACAGGATGATTTATAATGATAGGGCTTTTTGCAGGCCTCCCTTACAACTAATCCTTCCGCATGCATGTTATCGGACTGGATGCGCTCCCCGCTAACACCGTAGTTTCCGATAAGGGGGTAAGTGAACATTAAAATCTGACCCTTGTAAGAAGGATCTGTTAGGGCCTCCTCATATCCCGTGAATTGAGTGGTAAAAACAAGTTCGCCGCAAGCTGTGCCTTCGGCACCAAAACCGGTGCCCTTAATAACTGTTCCGTCTTCTAAGCCTAGTACTGCTTTCATCATCTGAACCTGCGAGTAAATATCATAAGACATGTATAAGTGTTACGATGAATTTCCCAATTCCTTTAATTACTGATATTTTTTGAGTTTTTTAATATATAAATATTTCAATTAAATAAAACGGTCCTTTAATTTATGTTCTCTCTTTTTACACCGCCTTTTAGTTGAATCAAGACCCTTACAAAATTGAGCCTGAAAGAAAACGTAATGTCTTCTTGTGGTGCACATACTCTCAACCCCTTTGCCGCAACTGATAGATAATCTGCGCAACTGCCAGCATAACTAAAAGCAGGCCTGACAATATTATATATAACTAACAGTATTGTAACTGAATACTAAAAACCTTTTTTATCTCAAGTTTCATATAAAGTATAAAGGTAAGTATTATAAATAAAATAGAGGTAAACTTTTTCCGGTATTTCCGACCTCATTTACGTATCTTACGAAATAGAGGGTAGGCTTTCAAGTATGCTTTCTGACAGAAAATTGTCTGGCTCAACATGTGGATTCGCGCAAAAAATAGTTGTAGAGGTAATTCTTGGTATAGTTCTGGAGCTCATCCCAAACCAAGTTTCTTTTTAAATCTATAAAAGTTTCAGAACTATATTCCATGACAAGAAACTTGACTAATCATTTAAAATTCGAGATTCAGGAAACCAATATTGAGTTTTGGGATAAGCTCCTGGTATTAATGCTCACTTACAGGAACTCTGTTCCAAAATCTAGTGATTTTTGCATTTCTTGATTGAAAATCTGAATTCGCAAGAAGAATCCGGTTTTCATCAAAATTAATATTCGACATCTAAAGGCTTCAACTCCAAAGTTACATCTCAAGGATTGTAACCAATTACAAAATATAGTGATTTTTTATTTTATGTTCATCACTGGATGTTCGGACTTTCCGCAGGTGCCTTCAAAAAAACAACATTATTCCTGTTATCGTTTTTGGAGAATTATTCAAAAATTTGCAGTTGTTATCTCAACTGAAGCTTAGGAATGTGGCTTATGGAAGTGCTCAATGAAGGCAAAAGGCCAAAAAATTTGGAAAAGTTCAAAAATACACTTTTGAGTAATCAAGACGGTTTTCAAAAAAACAATAGCAGGAAAACTTAAAAAAATTAGAAGGACATCTGCGGAAAGCAAGATTTTGATACTGAGCCCAATTATTCATATTATAAAAATATTTTGCAAAAATACTATATGTAATTGGGGAAAATATTACAGCTGAGGAGAAAAGCTGTTTAAGCTGCTAAAAATCAAATTGCGTGCGGCCATTCCACCCTGCAGGATGGGGTATGTTTCGGATCGCTCGCTCGGTTTCTCGGGAACATTTTGGTATTCTTTGGCAAGATCTCTTTATACAAATCTAGATTCTCGCTTGTCTTGAATTTATCTTACAGACGAGAAAACTAATCACAACAAAATCTAATTTTTATTAAACTGAGTTTTTGTGGTAATTTTTACCTTTCATAAAGACTGGTGATAATTTTTACAAACCACTTTAGTTAAACTGGTATAATTACATGGACAAAAATGTAAAAATCGAAATCCGAAATATTACTAAAATTTTTGGCAAGAATCCCCAGAAAGTACTCTCCTTTCTAAAAGAAGGATTGTCCAAAAAAGAAATTTTTGAAAAAACAAAACAGACTGTAGGGCTCAACAATGTTAGTTTTGAGGTCTACGAGGGAGAGATTTTCGTAATCATGGGGCTTTCCGGTTCCGGAAAATCTACTCTTTTACGCTGTATCAACCGGCTGATCAAACCCACAGGCGGGTAGATCCTAATCGACGGGCAGGATATTGTTACAATGAATCCTGAAGAACTGAGAAGGGTCCGCAGGGCCAAACTGGGTATGGTTTTTCAGAACTTTGCTCTGCTCCCGCACAGGAATGTACTCGACAATGTGGCTTACGGGCTTGAGATTCAGGGAATATCAAAAGACGAACGCCATAATAAAGCTATAAAGGCGATTGAGAATGTAGGGCTTAAGGGACACGAAGAGAGCAAAATCACCCAGCTTAGCGGAGGAATGAAACAGAGGGTAGGCATCGCAAGGGCGCTTGCAAACGACCCCGATATCCTGCTCATGGACGAAGCTTTCAGCGCCCTTGATCCACTTATCAGGAACGAGATGCAGGAAGAGCTGCTTGCCCTTGAGGACAGGATGCAGAAAACAATTATCTTTGTCTCCCATGACCTGGATGAAGCCCTGAAACTCGGGGACCACATTGCCCTCATGAAAGACGGTGAAGTAGTCCAGATAGGGACTCCTGAAGAGATCCTGACCGAACCTGCAAATTCCTATGTCTCAAGGTTCGTTGCAGGTGTTGACAGGTCTAAAATCCTTACCGCTGAATCGGTTATGAAACGACCTGAACCGCTAGTGTCTATCAATTCCGGGCCCAGGGTTGCTATTCAGTTGATGAAAGATTATGGGATTTCCTCGATTTATGTAGTTGAGGGAAAGAACAGGCACCTGAAAGGCATACTTATGATAAGTGATGCACTTGAAGCTCTTAGGAGCGGGAAGAACCTTGAAGCAGCAATGTTTCTGGAGGCTCCACGTGTGGCTCCAGACAGATCTCTTAATGAGGTGATTCCCTTGATTGCGGAAAGCCAGTACCCCCTTGCTGTGGTCAATGATTCAGGAAAACTGCTTGGGATTATAGTTCGGGGAACTGTACTTGGTGCTCTTGCAATAGCTGGAGAAAACGTGCAGGCTGAGACCTCCAAAGAAAAAAATACAGAAAAAAAGACCTCAGAAGAAAAAACCTCAGAAGAAAAAACCTCAGAAGAAAGAAACGTTTCAGGGAAAACTTTTGAAGGAAAGCCTGCTGAGAAAACTGTCCTGATAGGTAAAAATGAAGGAGAAGCCGGCCCTCCCTCAAAAAGTTCAGGCGTTCCGAATGCCCGGAATACTATAATTAACAACGGAATTGACATTGAGTCTGTACCAATTAACAACCGAACTGACATTGAGTCTGTACCAATTAACAACCGAACTGACATTGAGTCTGTACCAATTAACAACCGAACTGACATTGAGTCTGTACCAATTAACAACCGAACTAACATTGAGCCTGTACCCGCCGAACTGACTGCCAAAGAATCTCTCGGGTCTGACTCAGGGCAGGAGCCAGAGGTAAAAACATGTTGACCTTCCGGTTACCTGTCGGAGATACTGTTGAACTTGCTGTGGACTGGACTGAAGCAAACTTCGGTCCGCTTCTGGACATCATAAGCAAGCAACTTGATTTCCTGATCTCGAGTTTAAAAAATGTACTTCTTTTCCTGCCTCCAGAACTTTTTATCGCTGGGATTTTCCTGCTAGCATACTTTGTAGGAAAACGCAACATCAAACTTGCAGCCGGGACTGCAATTGGTTTTTTCCTTATTGAAAATATGGGGCTCTGGACGCTCTCGATGGAGACACTTGCCCTTGTGCTTTCGTCTACTCTGCTTGCACTTATTATCGGGATTCCGCTGGGGATCCTTTCTGCAAAAAACACTACACTTTCCCGTATTTTAAAGCCTGCACTCGACTTTATGCAGACCATGCCGTCTTTTGTGTACCTTATCCCTGCACTCATCTTCTTTGGGCTTGGAAATGTGCCCAGTATGATTGCAACTGTCGTTTTTGCAATGCCACCTGCAATAAGGCTCACAAACCTTGGGATAAGACAGGTTCCAAAAGAACTTATTGAAGTTGCAGATGCCTTTGGCTCCACGAGCTGGCAGAAACTTTCCAAGGTTGAACTGCCTGTAGCACTTCCGACCATAATGGCTGGGGTCAACCAGTGCATTATGCTCTCTCTTTCGATGGTTGTAATCGCAGCCATGATCGGGGCCAGGGGGCTTGGGTACCAGGTCCTTCTAGGGATTCAGCGTGTTGACATTGGCATGGGCTTTGAAGCAGGGCTTTCGATTGTCATAATCGCAGTTTTCCTGGACCGGATTACCCAGAATCTAAGCCCCAGGTAAAAAAGCTCCTTTCCTGATCCTTCCTTAAAATTTCCTGATCCTTCCTTAAAGGGAACTCAGGATAGAGCTCTTCACTTTAACAGGGTCGCCTTCTTAATCCCCGAAAGAATGTGCACCATTCATTTCAAACCCTGAAAAACTCAAAAAAACTAGATAAACTGAAAGAAATTCAAATAGGTTGTAGATATTTTTGACCAATACGAAGTTTAATTTGAACGTAAAGAAGCTTGGATCTGTTCTGGCAATCTGCCTGATCATAGGGCTTGCTCTTCTTGCAGCAGGTTGTTCCGAAAAGGGAAACGAAACTGCGGAAGGAACGGAAACTCCGACAGCAACAGGAACATCCGAGTTCAGTGAGCCTGTAAAGATAGGATATGTCTTATGGGACGGTGAGATTGCAAGTACTAATGTGATGCAGCAGGTGCTCAAAAAAGCAGGATATAAAAATGTGGAAATAACTGCAGTTGATGCAGGTCCACTTTATCAGGAACTTGCTGATGGGCAGTTTGATTTCACTACTTCGGCATGGCTTCCCTATACCCACAAGCATTACTGGGAAGTTTACGGTGACCGGCTTGATCCTGTCCAGACAAACCTTGAAGATTGTAAAATCGGGCTTGCTGTCCCCTCTTACGTACCTATCAATTCTATTGAGGAACTCAATTCAGAAAAGGACAAATTTAATGGGAAGATAATCGGGATCGAACCCGGAGCAGGCATAATGCAGGCTTCAGAAACCGCAATTTCCGATTATGGCCTGAAAATGGAGCTTGTCTCAGGCAGCAGTGCAGCAATGACTGCGTCCCTGAAAAAAGCTTTGGATTCCAAAGAATGGATAGTTGTTACTCTATGGTCTCCTCACTGGGCTTTCAATAGATGGGATCTTAAGTACCTTGACGATCCTAAAGGCGCATATGGTGATGCCGATCATGTTGAAACCCTGGCAAGGCTCGGCCTTAATGAAGAAAAACCCAATCTCTACGGCATCCTGACCCGTTTCAAGTGGACTCACGATGATATCCAGGTTGTCATGATGGATATCGAAAACGGAACGACGCCTGAAGCAGCCGCAGAAAAATGGGTTGAAAACAACCCGCAAAAAGTTAATGAATGGATTGGAAAAGAGTAAGTTTCTTTCCCTTTATCTATTTTTTATACGTTTCTTTTTATACGTTTTTACTTCCATGTTTCTTCCTTATATTTTCGCTGTTTTTATTACTTTAGAAGGCACCGTCAGGTGAGTTTAAATTATTATATATTATAAAATACCAATTGTTTATCAGGATAATTTTTCAGATTCAAAGTGGATTACCTTAGAATACCACCTCAGAATGCGAATTATGGCAGTTCAAGTTTTGAGGATACGAATTTTGATAGTTTTTTCTATATAAGGCAGAAAAGAGGCAGAAAAATGGTAAAAATGGCAAAAATGGCAAATAAACTTAAAGAACTTGACAGAACGGCTGAGGAAAACTGCAAAAAAGGCAGAATTTCCTTTAAGGTAGGGAGGTTTGAAGACGCGCTTGCTGCCTATGGAGAAGCAGCTGATGCCTGGAAAGAAATGGCAGATCTGCTTTTCGAAAAAGGAAAAGAGACACGAGGGAAAGAATTTCTTGAAAAAGCCCTGGAGGCCAGATCGTGTTACGGGATGGCTCTTTTCAAGCTTGAAAGGTATGGAGAAGCCCTGGAAATCGTTGATGCCGCCCTTGAACTTAAGCCTGAAAACCCTACCGAGTGGTCCAACCGGGGTTTCGTGCTCTCAGCTCTGGGCCGGAACGAGGAAGCCCTTGAAGCTTTCGAAGAAGCGCTTGCATTTGACCCGAAATCCTCTAAAATCCTGACCAGCAAAGGCATAGTATATTTCAGGATGGGACTCCTGAAAAAGGCTCTTGAGACTTTCGATCGCGCTCTGGCAACCGAACCCAGGAAAGCCTCGGACTGGGCCTGCAAAATTCCCAGGTTCAGTTTCTTTTCCCGGAATAAGGCACCTATTATGAAGCCTGATAATGCTGAGACCTGGTACTGGAAAGGCAACGTGCTTCTTGAGCTTGGAGAAAGGGAAAAAGCCCTCAATTCACTAAGAAAAGCTCTTGAAAGCAACCCCGACCACCTCAACTCTCTTCTTAGCGGAGGGGATTTGCTTTGTGAATTTGCCGAATACGGTGAGGCTTTCAAGTGCTATATACGGGCCCTGAAACTCAGCCCTGGAAATGAAGCCGCTGAGAAAGGAAAAGAGTTTTGTGAAGCGAAAATTAATGAGTGATTATTAGCCGGAATTGAGTTTAGGATATTGCATTCAGTTCTTCTTACTCTTGAGGTGTCTATTTTCCACATCCAAAAGGAAGAATTGATAACCTGAATCAATATATCTTATATAATTTCGCGATGCTGAGTGATAAAACTTATATTTTCTTTGAGTTATAATTATATTTTGTCTGAGCGATAAAAATTGTATTTTTAATTCCGTGCATCAATCAAAGATGCCAGGATAGTTACAATCTGGTTAATACAAAACATTCGATATTTAAGGAGAAAACAGTGATGGACTTCATATCTAACTTATTTGGTAAAGATAAAACTCAAAATCTTTTTGAGGCTTCTAAGATAGGGCAGATCGAAAATGTAGAAAAACTTTTGAAAAGCGATAAAGTTGATATTAACTCGCAGGATGCATATGGTAAAACTGCTTTAAATTATGCGGTGAACAAAGGGTACAGAGACATTGTAGAATTGCTTATTAAAGGTGGTGCCGATCTTAATATTCAGGATGAAAACGGGGATACCGCTTTAATTTGTGCGGCAAAAGTCGAACGTGGAGATATTGTTGAGCTGCTCATTAAAAGCGGTGCTGACCTTAATATTCAGGATGGAAACTGCGAGACTGCTTTGAAGTTTGCGGTAAAAGTAGGATACAGGAACATTGTTAAGCTTCTTCTTGAGAGCGGTGCCGACCTTAATATTCAGGACAGGAATGGTGAAACGGCTTTGATTTCTGCTGCAAATCGGGGGCAAAAAGATATTGTTGAGTTGCTCATTAAAGGTGGAGCAGAAATTAATCTTCAAGACGAAAATCTTAACACTGCTTTGATTGCTGCAGCAAAGATTGGACATAATAGAATTTTTGAGTTACTTCTTAAAGCCGGTGCTGATCCTGATCTTCAGGACAAAAATGGCAATACAACTTTGACTTATGCGGCAGACAGAGGCTACAGAGATATTTTAGAATTGCTTCTTGAGAGTGGTGCCAGTCTCGATGTTCAAGAAGAAAACGGGCTTACCGCTTTGATGCTCTCAGCACAGGCGGGGAATAAGGACATTGTTGAGTTGCTTATAAAAAGTGGTGCCGACCTTAATATTCAGGACGAAAATGGCAATAATGCTCTGGATATTGCGTCAGAAATGGAGTTTACTGAGATTGTTGAGTTGCTTATTAAAAGTGGCGCAAGTTTAAGGTCGTGATTTGTTCAGAAGGATTAACTTAATAGCGTTGTTGCAGTGAGAAATACAAAAAAATAACTGCAATAGAATAAGGCGCTTATCAAAAATCATTGTAATTTTGATATAGCGAAGAAAATAGGAAAAGCCCTCGTATAATTGATATACCATCGTGACAATCCTTACTGCTATGAATGACAGTAAACCAGAAAATTCAGCTTTGCCTTCTCACTTAACTGACCGCGCAGCCCGCGAAAAGGCCCTTGCCGGAAATCTCACTCTTACTTACGAATCAGCTACTTTTTCAAATCCGATCCTTGACCAGTTCAGGGGACTTATGCCTGATTTCAATAAACGTCTCTCGCCTGACAGGGATCTTGGACTCTCTTCTTCTGATCACCTTCGCCTGAGTTCGGAAACTCTTCCAAGGCTTGTTTCCAGCTCCATTACCGGAATCAAATCTGCTGGTCTTTTGGAATCCGTATTCGAAAGCCCAAAGATGCCTGCAGGAAAAGGGCTTGAGGTCTTCCCTGACCTGCCTGGAAGAATGCTGACAGAATCAAGGATAAGCTCGCTAACGCTTAGCGCAGACCTTCCTATGGCTCCTCTTGCAAGCAGGCTTGTGACGCTCAGGCAGACAGATGGGCTGAATGACGTCAAAGAAGAGCAGAGAATAAAAGAAAGGACTAAAAGATAAGGGAAAATATATTTTCTCTTTTTTATTTGAACAATCCGTAGTTATTTAATGAAAATAAGCAGTTGTCTTTTGTCCTTTTCTGAGAGCGTGTTTTAAAATTAAACTTGATCCTACAATTGGGATAGAACTCATTTACTTTTTGAGGATAAATTGGTTTTTGAATGAGTTCAATATAAAAAAATGTTTTATCGAATTTGGCAAATTGTTTCTAATTTGCTGTAAATTTGAAGTCAAGTTTTTGCGTACTATGTAGATAATTAATCTTCCGATATGGAATTTTCTACTCAATAACTTCTTGAGAGTTATGATTTTACATAAAAATTGGCACACTGCCTAACTTGATAGTGTCAATGTAAGATAAATTAATAATTTGGAATAAATTTCATCTATTTTCTATATATATTTTATGGTTAAGTTCTTAAATTTGTTCTGAAGTAACTTAAAAATTCTTTTAAATGGTAAACATTTTCAAGACAAAGGTTACAAAAAGTTTCTGAACGGATATCTATATATAGTCAACGTTAATATGTTTACTCAGGACTCTTGACAGTGAAATTAATTGAATATAGAGCCTGATTCAAAGCAGGTGTTCTAATGTCGAGTTTCACAAATAACTTTGAAATCTCCTGGCAAGCAGTCTCAATAGCTTTTCTCTGAACAGGTAAGTTCACTGAGAAAGATTTGATGAATGCAGCCGGAGTAAACATGATCGAAGTTGAAAAACCTGATTAAAGAAAGGAACCTGAAAAACCGATACATTCAAGCTAATACAATTATTCTCATTTCATTCATATTTCAACAAAGGATGAACGTTTGGCTAGAAACATCAAACTTACCAAAGTGATACAAACTGTTGGATGGAATAACTCAAACATAAATGTAAATTTTCTAATTAGTTTAATAATATTCGTCTTAGGAGATAAAGTATGAAGGATCTATTATTTAATCCAAATTTGTTTTTCAGTGAGAAGTCAAAAAATGAGGTCAGTTTCAAATATCCTATATTGCTAGTACTTATTTATTCCGTAATTTCAATAGGTTCAAGTATTCTAATGATGAATAAAATGAAAGGAATCTTACCCTTGGATGGAAATTCCTTTATATCTACTGCTGTGACGTTAGGTAGTGTCATTGGTGGTTTCTTTGGAGCATTCTTATATTGGATCATATTGGCTGGGATTTTCTACTTCATATCTTTTTTGTTTAACTCCAATGGTTCTTTTAAAAGGACTCTGGAATTTGTAGGCTATGGATTTGCACCACAAATCCTTGGCGCAATTGCAAATTTATTTGTCATGTACTACTTACTACCCTCAGTACCTATCTCATCACAAAGTCCTCAACTTTTTGCAGAGAGTTTCAAACAGGCATTGGCAAATAATCCTTTCTCTTTTGCAGCGGAAACATTTGCAATTTTATGTTTCTTATTGTCTGCAAACATTTGGGTATTCGCACTCGTACATGCACGCAATATGTCAACAAAAAATGCTATCCTTACTATCGGCGTTCCTGTAGGTCTGACTCTTATCTACCAGGTTTATTCATTAATCGGAGGATTGACTTGATACGAAAAACAATGATAAGATCACTCGCAACTTTGATGCTGCTTACATTTCTTATAATTCCAGTTGCGGGTGATACTACTGTAAGGCCAACTGTTCAAGTAACTTGTCAATCCGACCCTCTTTCACTTTTTCCAGAAGATAACGGAACTGTCACTGTATCCCTTAAGAATATGGCAACTGGAGATGTTTACGTACAGGAGGACAGTAAAACCTTTGATATGAATGCGTATATTGTCAGTGCATCACTAATAGGAACTAATGAAATAGAAGTAACGGATAAAGGTTATTCAAACATAGGCTTGATAGGACCCGGAGATACACTAAATTTAACTTTTAACATTAAAGCCAAAAAAGAAGCATCCAGTGGCATACACTTCCTGAACTTTGAGTTAATAGGAGGAAGTGATATGTACGATTTAAATTATAAAATTCCAATAAAAATTGATGACAGGAATGTACAACTTGTTTTTTCGAATCTTCCTTCAAGTATGATAAATGAAATTTCGACTGTTACGGTAGATGTAATAAATCCACGTTCTAGCGATATTAATAATGTTATTTTAAGTCCTTCATGTGAAGATGTTCTTATTTATCCGTCCAATATTTTTGTCGGAACTGTTCCTGCAGGAAATAACTCAACCGTTGAATTCACGGTAAATACGGTAAAGTCAAGCCCAGGAAATAAAAAAATAAAATGTTTGACATCCTATTTTAACGGAGATAATCATCATACGAGTGAAACAACAAGCACAAACCTGGACGTGATCTCGAAACCAACACTGACTTTAACAAACATCGAAGTAGATAATTTGGGAAGTAAATACACAGTTAGTGGAGAAATCAACAATATTGGGTTAACTGATATGAAAAACGTCATGGTTTCCTTAATTGACTCAAAAGGAATCAACTCCACACAGCCCTACCCAAGTTACTTTATAGGTAGTCTTGAGAAGGATGATTTCAGTAGCTTTGAGTTATCAGCATTTGTATCTCCTGGAACTTCAGAGATCCCTCTATTAATTGAATTTAGAGGCACTGACAATGCTTATACATCAATTACAAAATCTGTATATTTAAATTCAAAGGAATCATCTGTTCAAACTGACAAAAAGGCATCATCTCCTCTTCTTATAACCATTATTATAATTATGTGTATTGCGGTTTTTGGAATCATCGGATATTCCTGGAAAAAGCAAAAGAAGATGAATAAAGGGGAAGGCGAGAGTTGAGTTTTTATGTCTGATCAAGTTGTAGAATTGCAGGAAATCACAAAAACATATGCTCTCGGCTCAAATTATATTCATGCACTTAAGGACGTGAATCTTTCGATTAAAAAAGGAGATTTCCTCACGATTATGGGTGCGTCTGGCTCAGGAAAATCTACTCTTCTTAATCTCATAGGTTGCCTTGATACTCCAACAAAAGGAATTATAAAAATAAATAATATTGATATCTCAAAACTTGACGATGAACAATTGACAGCTATTCGTAGAAGTAACATTGGATTTATTTTTCAACAATTCAATTTAATCCCTACTCTTACAGCATTGGAAAATATTGAATTACCTATGGTATTTAGTAAAGTTTCGGAAGTAACGCGACAAAAAAAAGCATTATCGTTATTAGAACAGGTAAATCTTGATTCGAAGTATGCAACTCATAAGCCCTACGAACTTTCAGGCGGACAACAACAAAGAGTAGCAATAGCCAGAGCTCTTGCTAATTCTCCGTCTCTACTTCTTGCAGATGAACCAACAGGCAATCTAGATACAAAAACGGGAAGAGAAATCATGGAATTGCTAAGGTTTCTCAATCTCAATGGAACAACAATGGTTGTAGTAACACATGATCCAACGCTTATGCATTATTCAAATAGAAACGTAAAACTCATTGATGGTGAAATATCCAATGAAAATAGTTAAGCAGCCTGGCAATATTTATATTCAACTTGCAAAAAGGAATTTGGAGAGAAGAGTTGTACGTACTATTCTTGCAGCAGTCGGAATAATTATCGGGGTCTTTGCGATATCATCGATGGGAATTCTTGGAAATTGTCTGAAAGTTTCGGTTTCTAATTCCTTTGAAGACTATAGTAATGAGATAGTAGTCTATCCGGCAGGTGGAGAAACATCTATTACCGAAAACCAGGTAAAACAACTAGATAAAATTAGTGAGATTGAAAGTGTCTTGCCTATCTATTCCTCAGGTACTAAAATAGAATACAAAGACAAATCAATGTATGGTGCTGTATATGGAATTGAAAACGAAGATTTGACTTCTCTGGTTGAGATCGATAATGGAAAAATGCTAAAAAGTAGCTCCACAGGTTGTGTAATCGGACAGGAGCTTGCAAACTTTCTGGATATAAAAGTGGGTGGAAAAGTAACATTAGAGGATACAAAGTTGAAAGTAACCGGTATTCTCAAAAAACGAGGTATGAGTCCTGACGTTAGTGTGGATAATTCAATTTTTGTTAACCCCGAAGTTTACAACAAAATATTTACTGACAACAATAAGGAATACGATTTTGTTGTAGTTAAAGCTAAAAATGTTGATGATGTAGACGGTGTGGAAAATTCAGTTAAAAAAATACTCAATAAGAAAGATGACAAGGTTTTTTTGTCTTCAGTAAAAAATATGTTGAGCGGTGTTGAAGATGCTTTGAGATATGTTTCTCTATTTTTGATGGGAATTGGTTCTATTTCTTTGGTTGTTGCCAGTGTAAGTATTCTAAATATAATGTTAATGTCAGTTACAGAACGGACAAAAGAAATAGGTATAATGAAAGCTGTTGGAGCGTCTAAAAAGGATATAATGAAGATGTTTGTTTTAGAGTCTCTTATTCTTGGAATAATAGCCAGCTTCATTGGGGGAATATTAAGCTTAGGTATAGTATTTGTTATAACGGATTTAATATTAAAAGACGTATCTTCGTTGTTTGATCGAGGTGTCTTTTTGTATATAGTTGGAGGCATTGGATTTGGAATCATTACTAGTCTTACCGGTGGAGTTTATCCGGCATTGAAAGCCTCAAAAATGAAACCTATAGATTCGCTTAAATATCAATGATTTTAGGACTTACGCAGTTGAGGAACAAAATCAATTACGTTAAAGACTGTAGATTAAACTGAACTTTCAAATATGTTGGTTGAATGATCCTCTCGCTAGTGAAAATGTGTTGTGCCTAACATATATAATTAGAAAACTGGTCTTACTTATTGTGAAAACAGATAGTCCATATGTTCAAATGTGTTTTAATCCATAATTTTTGACCTATTTAGGATAATTTACTTGATATATAGGACATATTCATATTAATAACTCTACTAATTTGCCATAATATGTGATAAATTATTACAAAAATGCCATTGATTTGAACGTGAAATGTAGTACCAACTTCAAAATATTAGTATATCTTGTAGGCTTTACTCATATCGATTTTAAAACTTAAAAATTGATAAAAGTCATGCAAAATCGTTATCAGTAAGACCAGTTTTAGGTATAATCAACGGTTGTGCTGTCTACCGATATCGTTTTCACTTTATCTTTGAAACGTGAGTTAAAGTCACGTTTTAAATAGTTAACGGTCTGATGCTGTTGATTTTTCAGTTCAACTGCGTAAGTCCTAATCCTTTTTAGAAATGGGTTACCTTAATACAGATGATTATTCCTAAGAGACTTACTGCCATTGCAATAGCAGTTATGAAAATTATCAAAGCGAAACTATCCTTCTCAAGCATATCATTGTTCTTATACTCCATATTATTGTATATGTGGTATCTACTTAAAAACTTTACAATTTTCAGTTAATTATTATACAGTAACATATTGAACTAACCTTTAATTTATTTTTGAAGACCGCAAAACTCGCTTAAGAAATCTTTTCACTTTTTACTCATATTCTGAAGCTCTTAATTTCTTTATTTTTTTAGGCAACTTAAATGTCTACTTAGGGCTCGTAACGAAATAACCTAAGTAACACATTATTATTTGGAAGCAAAACAGATGGTACTGCTTATGAAAATGGAAAAGTACAGTGTAAAAATTGGCTTAGGTTATTTCGCGATGAGTACTTAGCTTAAGTGCCTGCTTTTTTCAGAGCTTTTTGGAACTTCTCAAGTCCAGAGTCAAGTTCTTCATCTGTAATAACCAGTGATGGAGAGAAACGAATTACTGAATCCCCGCAGGGGAGAAGCAGAATTCCTTCTTTAAAAGCTTCCCTCAGAATTCTATCCCTCCGTATCGGGTCTATTGATTTATCAGGTTTTACAATCTCGACTCCGCCCATCAGGCCGAGGCCGCGTACGTCCCCAATGCATGGAAAGTTTTCCTGAATCTCCCTCAGGCGTTGCTTCATCTGGGAACCAAGCTCCTTTACTCGGTTCTCAATATTTTCCTTTTCCAGAAACTCGATAGATGCGAGAGATGCGGCTGAAGCCAGAAGATTTCCTCCAAAGGTATTTGAATGGACGCCCTGTGGCCAGTCCATAAGCTCGCGGTCTGCAAGCATTGCCCCCAGTGGAAGCCCTCCTCCAAGGGCTTTTGCAAAGCATGAGATCTCAGCCCTGACCCCAAAATTTTCCATTGCAAGGAAAGGTCCTGTCCTGAAGCAACCTGCCTGGACTTCATCCGCTACAAGGAGGACATCGTTATCAGTACAGATCCGCCTTACTTCTCTATGAAATTCAGGAGGGGGGACGATATACCCACCTTCTCCCTGGATCGGTTCTACGAAAACAGCAGCTGTATCCTTCGGGCTCAATTCCCGCCTGAAAACCAGATTTTCAAGCTCTTTTGCGCACTCGACCCCACAGGAAGGATATTCGAGTCTAAAGGGACAGCGGTAACAGTAGGCATAATGGGAATGAACTGTGTGAAACACAGGAAAATGTTCCTTTTGCCTGGCTTTTGAACAGGTAAGAGAGAGGGAGCCCAGAGTCCGGCCGTGAAAAGAGTTATAAAAAGAGATAAGACCCTGCCGTTTTGTTTTCCAGAAGGCAAGTTTGATTGCAGCTTCCACGGCTTCAGTCCCGCTGTTACAGTAAAATACTTTTGAATAGCCTGAAAGCTCTTTTAGCTTTTTTGCAAGCTTCACAGGAGGCTCGGCAAAGAAATCTCCGTATCCACAGTGAGTCATTTTTTCAAGCTGGGCTGAGATTGCAGCTTTAACCTCAGGGTTAGAGTAGCCTGCGTTCATAACAGCAATTCCCGCGACCAGGTCAATGTATTCTCTTCCGTCAATATCCCTGATTACGGAACCCTTTGCACTGTCCACAACCAGAGGATAGGGACGGGCTGTACAGGCTGATGTTATTTGACAGTCCTGCTCGATAATCTCCCTGGCTTTCGGGCCAATGAAATTAAACATTCCTGCTTCACGCTCAAAAAAATCAAAATACTGTCCCGCTTCCATTGCTTTATTTTTTTCCGGCTTTTCCGCCCCCTGCGTCTTTTCAAATTCTTCGGTTTTCTCCTGAGCCAAAATGCACTCCTCCCCAGTTTCTCCACACTCTCGAACTTTACTCCTATGAATTTTATTCTGCCGAATCTATCTGGGCTTTTTGCAGCCTGCCACTGTAGTCTATATACACAGCTTTTACCTCGGAAAACTCCTTAATGGCTTCGGTACCTGCTTCCCGAAAACCGTTTCCTGTTCCTTTAACGCCTCCAAAGGGGAGATGGACTTCGGCCCCTATTGTAGGAGCATTAACATATGTGATTCCGGCTTCGATTTTTTCGATTGCCCTAAAAGCGTTTCCTACATTTCCGGTGTAGATTGCCGAAGAAAGCCCGTATCTGGTACTATTAGCAAGTGTGATTGCCTCTTCAAAGTCTGAAACCGTAAAGACCCCAAGTACTGGCCCGAAAATCTCTTCCTGTGCAATCCGCATGTCCGGCCTGACATCCATGAATATTGTGGGCTCGAAGAAATAGCCCGGAAGTCCGGGATCTATTCTGTTTCCCCCGTAAAGAAGAGTTGCTCCTTCTTCTTTTCCGATTTTCACGTATCTCTCGATCTTCTCAAGCTGCGCTTTGTTAATTACAGGTCCTATGTCCGTCTCAGGCAGAAGTCCCCCACCTATCCTGAGAGCTTTTGTTTTCGCAAGCAGCCTTTTTATGAATTCGTCCTTTATCTTCTCATGCAGAATCAGCCTGCTCGTAGCAGTACAGCGCTGTCCTGTAGTCCCAAAAGCTCCCCACAGCACACCCTCAAGAGCCAGTTCAAGGTCGGCATCATCCATAACAATTACCGGGTTTTTGCCTCCGAGTTCTAGAGAGACTCTTTTCATGGTTTTTGAACACTCTTCCATGATCCATTTTCCGGTATCAAGGCTGCCTGTAAAGGAGATAGCCTTTATACGAGGGTGCTGAACTACAGCTTTCCCGACAGTTCCCCCGGGCCCTGTTACCAGATTTATCACTCCGGGAGGCAAGCCTGCTTCACTAAGCACCTCTATCAGCTTGAAGGCAAGCAGAGGCGTATCACTTGCAGGCTTGAAAACAATCGCGTTTCCAGCTACAAGGGCTGGCATAATCTTCCACGCGGGAATGGCAATCGGAAAGTTCCAGGGCGTTATTAAGCCAACTACCCCTATCGGCCTGAGTACGGTCATGCAGAATTTTTCCTTGAGTTCGGAAGTCGTTGTCTCCCCAAGCATCCGCCTTCCCTCCCCTGCGGCATAATTTGTGATATCAATGGCTTCCTGTACATCTCCCCTTGTCTCAGGCAGCACCTTTCCCATCTCTTCTGTCATAAGGACAGCAAGTTCTTCCTTTCTTTCCTGCAAAATCCGGGCTGCCCTGAAGAGTACCTCAGCTCTTTTTGCAGCCGGAACCTCGCTCCAGAGCCTGAACCCTGCTTCAGCAGCCTCAGCTGCCCTGTCCACGTCCTCGGCTCCAGCGACCTGTATTGCTGCAAGGTTTTCCAGAGTAGCCGGATTCATATCTTCAAAAGTCTCTCCGGTTGAAGAGTCCTTAAATTCTCCCCCTATAAACAGCTTGTACTCCTGAACCATAAAATCCCCATAAAGGCATGAATATACAAGGAAATAAATATATTCCAGAAATCTTTTATTACAGAAGGCTTTTTCTGGCCTGCTGAATAATCCGGCTTCTTATTAAGCAGGCAAAAGTTATATAAAGTGAGAAAAGGCTAAACAAAGTTATATAAGGCTAAATAAAGCGCTGTATATTAATTATATGTTATGCTCTTGCTCTTTAAAAGCCTGTAATGAAAAAATCCAAAAACCGACTTAGCAACAGCTATTGATAGACAGAAATATTTTGAATATGATTGAGAACTACCGCAGGGTTCAAAGTTCTTACTTTGTTCTTTTAGTAGCTTGTATTGCTACTGACAGCCTGCCAGATTCTCTTTGATAGCTCGGAATACTGAGCTTTTGGGTCCCCTATTTTCTGAATAAAGGAATTTGCGCCATTCTCAATTGCTTGGTGCATAAGTTCGTCTTTACCCACACCTGTGAACAAGATGAAGGGGATGTCAATCCTTTTGTCACGGATAGTTTTCAAGAACGTGATTCCGTCCATTAAAGGCATATCATAGTCTGAGACTACCACATCATAGGAGTTTTTCTCCAGCCTCTGAAGAGCTTCCCTTGCAGAGTCTACAGTATCCGAATTTATATCATGAAAGACTTCTAAGAAGGTTTTTGATAGCTCCAAAAACAAAGGGTCATCATCTACAAGTAGTATTTTCACGGGGATCTTCTCCTGAGGTTATTATCTTGCAACCTTCTTGTGGATCATTACACCACTTATCATCTCCTATGTACCAAAATGTCACCCACAACTACCACTAATTAATATTAGTATAAATGTCTTAATTAATATAAAAAGTTATCTTCTTTACTTTATAAATAGGGTTTCTGTCATTCTGGAGTAAGAATTTTTGCATTTTAAAGATAAGAATCTATTGTTTTATCCTATCTGGCCTGAAACATTCTTGAAGGAAAAATGCAGGTATAAGAAGAAATAAAAAAGTATTTCTTAATAAGATAACGAATAAAAACAAAAATGAAGAATAAAAGACAGAGAATAATAAAAATGAATAACAGAGAAGACTCAGTACCAAAACCCAGTGATAAATGTAAAATTCAAAATCACTAGATTTTGTAATTGGCCACAGTCCCTGTGATAGAACTCAGAGGTTGAAGTCTTAAGATGTCGAATATTGATTTTGATGAATACCGGATTCTTCTTGTTAATTCAGATTTTCAGTCAAGAAATGCAAAAATCACTAGATTTTGGAACAGAGCCACAGAGAACAATAAAAAATGAATAATAGAGAACAATAAAAAATGAATAACAGAGAACAATAAAAAATGAATAACAGAGAACAATAAAAAATGAATAACAGAGAACAATAAAAAATGAATAACAGAGAACAATAAAAAATGAATAACAGAGAATAATAAAAAATGAATAACAGAGAACAATAAAAAATGAATAACAGAGAATAAAGAATAAACGAAAAAAAGGGAGTTACCCCTGATTAATGAAACTATCCAGTTCTTTTTTCAACATTTGGCTAAGGATTTTTCCGTCAACAGTGCCCCTGTATTCCTTCATGACAATGCCCATGAGGGGACCAAGAGCTGCCGGACCTTTTTCCTTGATAAAGTCTCCTCTTTCCCTGACGGTTTTCTTGATGAAGTTTTCAACTTCTTCGGGGTCAAAAGCACTGAGCCCAAGCTTTGAGATCGCTTCCTGAGTGCTCAGTTCAGGTTCTTTTGCAAGAGCAGCCAAGAGGTCCTGGATTGCTTCTTTTGCGATTTCCTGATTTGAAATAGCTGCAAAAAGCCCCTGGAAATGCTCATCCGTAAGGTTTTCAGTCTCTACTCCGTTTCTCCGGATTTCCGGGACGATCCCGACAAGAGTTCTGGCAATGAGGGTAGAGTTTACGTTTTCATCTTTTCCGTAAGTCTCGATCAGCTCCTCAAAGAGAGGCAGATGCTTTGAATAAGCTATTTTTTCGGCAAGCTCTTTATTCAGACCGTTTTCAGAAACAAAACGTTTCGCTCTTTCAGTGAGGAGTTCGGGAATCTCAATTGAATCGAAGTATTCCTGTGATATTTCGATTTGAGGCACATCGGTTTCAGGGTACATCCTTGCAGCGCCAGGAAGGGGACGCATATAGGCGGTGTTTCCATCGGGAAGGGCTTTTCGGGTCTCTTCAGGAATTCCTTCCATAGCTTCTTTTGCCCTTTGAATAACCGCTTCGATTGCGAGCCTGGCTTTCTCAGGTTCGTCCGCAACCATTATTACGGCGTCTCCTGCAGATGCGCCTATTGCATCTCGGACAGTCTTGACTTCTTTTTCAGTTATCCCGTAGTTTGGAAGTTCGTCGGTGTGGAAAATCCCTCCAACGCCCGCAGTCTTTGCCCTGTCTGAAAATTCGGTCCCGAGCCTTCTTCCTGGCTGCACTTCTTTGCCTACTAGCCCATCGAACTTCCTGAGAAGAGCCGCAAGAACTGCACCTTTTTTCACACCTTTTTGCAGGACTTTGGATTTCGTGTCTACGAAAAGCCCTGTTATGTCGTAGATTTCCTCGCAGACGAAAGCTTTTCTCTCCATAAGCTCCTGCCTGATAAAAAGAAGATTTAACTGTCTTTCAACTTCCATGCGGACAATATCTTCTATGAGGTCAAGTGCCTGCACGCCTTTAATTTCGACTCTTGCGCCTTCGGCAATTGAGATATTTACATCCTGCCGGATCGTGCCAAGCCCTCTCTTTACTTTACCTGTGGACCTGAGGAACATTCCTATCTGCTCGGCGACTTCCCTTGCTTGGCGAGGAGACTTGATATCCGGTGCAGTCGCGATCTCCACAAGCGGAATTCCAAGCCTGTCCAGGGAATAAATGATCGAATCCCCTATTTCCTCTACTTTCTGGGCAGCTTCTTCTTCCACGCAGAGGCTGTCAATTCCGCAACGCCCCTGGGAGGTCTCAATAAATCCATCACTTGCAAGAAAAGCAGTCCTCTGGAACCCGCTTGTGTTAGATCCGTCTACCACAATCTTTCTCATAACGTGCATCTGGTCGACAGGCTTCATGTTGAAGAGTTTTGCAATCCCGAGAGAAATAACCAGGGCTTCCTTGTTGAGTTCTCTTGGAGGCTCTTCATCATTCTCTATAAGGCAGGTCGTGTCATAAGCCTTATAGATATACTTCCTCTGGATCTTAGTCTGCTCCACTGCAGCCCTGTCTTTTTCTCCCATCTCACTTTCCGTAGCCCTGAGATACCTGAAAAACTCGAAGTCCGAGTCCTTGACATCCCTTATAAGGGTTGGACACCTGCAGAACAGCTTCTCCTTCGAATCCAGCTGCTGGTGAATTTCAAGTCCGGCTTTCAGCCCAAGTTCACTATAATCATATTTTTCCATATTTTCACCCGAATCTAAGCAGGAAGCGCCTTAAATCCTCTTTAATTTTACTTGAATTCCCTTAAACTTTCCTTGTAAACTTTCCTAGGATTCTCTGTAAATTTTTCTTAATTTTACTTAATTTTTCTTAAACTTTCTTAATTTTCCCTTCAGCCCTTTTTAATTCTCTTTCAAGTCCTATCTTTCAAATCCAGCTCTTTTTGTTCTCCTTTCAGTTTTAAGCTCTTCGGCTAATTACTTCCTCTCTTCTTTTATAACCTTTTTGCGCCCGATTCCTTTCTTAGCTTTTTTAGGTGCTGCACTGCAATTTTCAATTGTTATTGAGCAATTGTTGAGTAATTGTTGAGTAATTGTTGAGTAATTGTTGAGTAATTGTTGAGTAATTGTTGAATAATTATTGAATAATTATTGAATAAGAAATTGAATGTAAAAGGCATTATAAAATGTATAAAGGTATCTCTGTATATAAGAGTGAAGTAATTTAATTGACTCGCTAAGTAGTAAAATCAGTAAAGAAGTGCTGGCTGCTTCCAGACAGATAAATTTCTCTCGAAAATTATTTTAAGCATCGATCTGTGCAGAGGAAATTTCCTATATAGGACTTACGCACTTGAGGAACAAAATCAATTACAGCAAAGACTGTGGATTGAAGTCACGTTTTAGACAGTTAACGGTCTGATGCTGTTGATTCTTCAATTCAACTACGTAAGTCCTACTTTATAATTATGGTACTTCTCAAGTGTGTTTGTAGATTTGTGATTTTTAACTTCTTTGAGGAGAACACAGAATATTTCAGATTATTTCAGATGAAAAAGCCCTGTTTTGGAACTGCCCTGAAAAAAGTATATAAAAACTTTGGTATGTTCTTATTGTAGAAAAGCAGATCTGAATTTGTATTCAAAAGCAGAAGATGTTCTTCAAAATTCTTGACAATTCTGAAAATTAAACTGGATCTTATAGTTAGTAGAGATTAACTATTTATAAGCCGATACATATTATTAATTAATTTATATTAATAATATGTATTTAATTTTCAATCTTAATTTTTTTATTTAACTGCGTACTTATATTCGGCTGAATTTAAGGGACGAATTTGTAATTGGGGGGTAAAGAATGAAAATTAAATTGATAGTTTCTTTACTATTAATATGCCTGGTGTTTTCAATCGGATCTGCACAAGCACAGTTCGGGGGAAGAAGTTGCGAGCCTATAACGATATCAGGTGTAACACCTGATACGTTTGAGTGCCTGAAAACAAATCTTCAGAACTACGGCATCACCGTTCCACCTGGAAACAAAGGAGAACTTTCGGGAAGAGGGATTACTGGAAGGTTTGAATGGGATGGAACGTCTAATCTTACTTTAACAATTACAAGAAAACCTGTTTTCATCAACTGCGAAACTGCAGACCGTGAAATAACACGCTTCATAGATGAATGCAAACGCTTGTAAGAAAAAGCTTGGTTAAAAGTCAGGTAGAAGGAAACTAGTGCAACGATTCTCAAATAAATACATAATAAGAAAATAATTACAGCTTATGACGCAAATATTCTTTTAAAGTCACATAGAATTCTGTAACACGGGAAACGCAGCCAGTCGCAGAGTGATTCGATCTGGAATATTACAACTACGGAAAACACGGAAAGCACGGAAGAAACACGCCTTTACTACTTATTTCCGTGTCTTCCGTGCGTTCCGTGTTTTTCAAAAAATTCATTTAGGACATACTTCGGAATCAATGCACTAGCAATGATTGTCGGACGGCCTGTGAAGGATGGGATATTCGTGACCCTCTGCGCTCCCGTAGTAATAAATAAATGTCGCATTATTTTAAATAGTGACTATAGATTTCTTAAGTTTTAATTTTTTAAGTATTTTAGAGAGCGTCGTAAAAGTCCGATTGATTCTACAAATGGGATAAATTAATGTCCAATAAGGTTGGTTTTTACCTAAATTTCATGCAAAATTTTACAACCATATTTAAAGTCAACGTTTCGATTATCCAATTGTAGAATTGTTTTGACTTTTGCGACGCTCTAATTTTAACTTTTAACAGTTTTCAGATTTCTTTGCTTGCAGCTTCGGATAAAGTCCTTATGTGAAAGCTCGAATCCAGCTCTTCTGCAAGCTTTCTACATTTTTCCAGGTCAATTTCGGGTACATTAACTACTGTAACTCTTGTACTGATTCCTGCCTTCTTTGCTTCCTTAACAAAATCAAGTACTGCAGAATATGCATTTTTATGAATCGGTCTGCAGAGTTTGTTATACTTTTCTTCGGACTCGGCATTCAGGCTTACGGAAACAGAGTCTAACCCTGCGGTTTTTAGTTCTGAGACCACATCTCTTCCCGGATTTATAAGGGCTGCCTGTCCGTTAGTATCTAGCCTTACTCGAATATTCCGGCTTTTCAGCCAGCGGGTTACTGCTAGCACCACATCGAACCTGATGGTTGGCTCTCCAAGGCCTGTGAATACGATTTCTCTGTATTTTAAAAGGTCCAGTCCTTCAAGGGATCCGATAACTTCCTCTGTTGTCGGTTCTCTTGAAAGCCTCAGGTCATATCCGTAAACCCCGTCTGCAAAATTACGGATGCAAAAGACGCAGTCTGCACTGCAGCGGTTTGTAAGGTTAATATAGAGATTTTTATGAGCTTCATAGTAAATTGCGTCCATGAAATCAAAATTTCTTACATTCCTTATAACCATGACGTATTAGTTCATTTTTTATCCTGGAATTGAAAATAGCCTTATATATACGAATTTCTTATTACTTTACTTCTGCTTTTGGTCTATGACTCATGTTTTCAAGCAGAAAGTTTATAGGTGATCATGTACTTCTAAGGTTCGATCTGCAGCATTTAGCTAGCAGTATCTATATTTCAACTCATTTACTCTCCGCATTGAAGTCTATATGGTTTCGATTTAAGATTTGATTTCAATGTTGACAGATATGTGTTAAAAAACCTATGATTGATGAAAAATTGCGATACTCGCAATTTCGAAGGAGAATATTATATGGCACAATTAGCTAAATTCGACGTTCCAGAAGAACTTACAAACAAAGCACTTGAAGCCCTGGAGCTTGCCAGAGATACTGGAAAGATTAAAAAGGGCACCAATGAAGCCACAAAAGCAATTGAAAGAGGCAATGCAAAGCTCGTCCTGATCGCAGAAGATATCGAGCCTGCCGAGATTGTTGCTCACATCGCTCCCCTTTCCGAAGAAAAGAAAGCACCTTACATCTTCATCAAAAACCAGAAGGAACTCGGTGCAGCCAGTGGGCTTGGTGTGTCCTGCGCAACTGTCGCAATCGTAGATGCAGGAAAAGCAGGTGAAATGGTTCAGGACATTGCCCAAAAACTTGAAGCCCTTAAATAATCCTGATAACATGAGGTGCTAATTATGGCTGATGAAAACATAACCGGCGGCTTTGCTGCTGAGGTTATTGACGTTATCGGGAATACAGGTATGCATGGTGAAGCCAGCCAGATCCAGTGCAGGGTTCTGGAAGGTAGGGATAAGGGCCGTGTTATTACAAGAAACTGCGTGGGCCCGGTCCGCGTAGGTGACATCCTGATGCTTCTTGAAACCTCAAGAGAAGCAAAGAAACTGACCACCAGATAAGAAAGCGGTGAGATAATGGAACAGAGAAAATGCTATTTCTGCGGGAAGATGCTGGAGCCCGGAACTGGTAAACTCTACGTCAAGAAAGACGGTTCTACCTATTACATGCACTCTTCCAAGTGCATGAACAACTTCAATCTGGGTAGACTTCCAAGGCGTACCGAATGGACTGAGAAAGGCAAAATCCAGTTGAAGAAAGCATAAGAATTGTCAGTTTATTTGTTCGGATTATTAAGGTGTGCACATGGAACAGACATACGTTATGGTAAAGCCTGACGGAGTCCAGCGCGGGCTGGTAGGAGAGATAATTTCCAGAATTGAGAAGCGGGGTCTGAAGATCGTTGCCCTCAGGATGAACGTTATCAGTGAAGCCACTGCAAAAGAGCATTACAGTGAACATGCAGCCAAGCCTTTCTTCCCCGGCCTTGTCGGATTCATAACGTCGGGACCTTCAGTTTCAATGGTAGTTGAAGGAAAAGATGCAGTTCGGGTCATGAGGGCTATAAATGGGGCTACAAATCCTGTAGATGCGGCTCCCGGAACAATCCGTGGAGATTTTGCCCTGGACGTAGGCAGAAATGTAGTTCATGCTTCCGATTCCCTAGAAGCTGCTGCAAGGGAAATTGCAATTCACTTTAAGGACTCCGAAATCGGGAACTATTCCAGGATCGACGAGGTCTGTCTGTACGAATAAAGCAGGTGCATCAAAGCCTTTTCGCGTTCCTGAAACTTCAGGACACGATTCAAGGCCTTTGTTTATCCGACCTGCAATTATGGGTCCGTCAGGGTAAACCCGGACCCTTCTGGACCCGCAGCAAATAAGACGCGGGAATGAGAGAGGTTTTGCATATGGCCGACAAGAAAAATTTGAGGACTCCTATAGTCTGCGTGATGGGGCACGTCGACCACGGGAAAACGACTCTCCTGGACAAGATCAGGGGTACTGCAATTGTCAGTGGAGAAGCCGGCGCCATCACCCAGCATATAGGGGCAACTGAAGTCCCAATAGATGTAATTATCAACAAGCTTGGAGACCCAAGGCTTCGGGATAGGTTCATAGTGCCAGGACTGCTCTTTATTGATACACCTGGACATCATGCCTTTACAACTCTCAGGAGCAGGGGTGGCGCTCTTGCCGATCTTGCAATCGTTGTAGTGGACATAAACGAAGGTTTCAAGCCCCAGACCTACGAAAGCCTGCAGATATTAAAGCGGTTCAAAACTCCTTTTGTTGTTGTTGCGAATAAGATTGACAGGATTAGCGGCTGGGTCTCACAAAAAGACCTGCCTTTTGCGGCTACTTTCAAAAAACAGTCCGAAGACGTCCAGGCCCGGCTTGAGACAAAGCTCTACGAGGTAATTGGCGAGTTATACAACCAGGGCTTTGCAGCAGAACGGTATGACAGGGTCACAAACTTCCAGAAAACCCTGGGTGTAGTGCCTGTAAGTGCTATGACAGGCGAAGGAATTCCTGATGTCCTGATGGTACTCCTTGGTCTGGCCCAGAAATTCCTTGAAGCAAACCTGCATTACAGTGCCAAAGGTCCCGGAGTAGGCACTGTGCTTGAGGTCAAGGAAGAAAAAGGGCTTGGTGCGACTCTAGATGTTATTCTCTATGACGGCACTCTGAAAAAGGGCGATACGGTTGTTATTGGAAGCCTGGGGAACCCAATCCAGACAAAAGTCCGGGCTCTCTTAAAGCCAAGGGAACTTTCTGAGATTCGTTACGAGAGCAAGTTCAAGCAGGTAAATAAAGTTACTGCCGCTGTTGGTGTAAAGATTTCGGCTCCCGGGCTCGAAGGTGCGCTTGCAGGCTCTCCAATAAGGGTTGCTACCGAAGAAACTCTTGACGAGATTGTAACCCAGGTAAAATCCGAGATCGATGAGGTCAGGATTGATACGGGTTCAGTCGGGATCATGATCAAAGCCGATACCCTGGGTTCCCTTGAAGCTCTTGTCCATGAGTTCCAGAAAGATGAGGTGCCCATCAGGAAAGCCGAAGTAGGAGATATCTCACACCGGGATGCAATTGAGGCTTCGACTGTTGAAGACCCACTCTATTCAGTGATTATAGGTTTCAATGTCAAAGTTCACCCTGACGCCAGAGATTTCCTGCAGGAAAGCACTGTGAAGGTATTCACAAGTGACGTGATTTACCGCCTGGTTGAAGATTACCAGAAATATGTAAAAGAGCAGCAGGAAAAGGCTGAAAAAAAGATTTTCGAAACAATAATCCGTCCGGGAAAATTCAAAATCCTTCCTGGCTGCATATTCCGCCAGAGTAAACCCGCAGTTGTCGGCATAAGAGTGCTTGGTGGAGTCGTGCGGACAAATGCCGATGTGATGCTTGAGAACGGAAACGTTGTAGGCAAGATCAAGGGCCTGCAGATTGAAGGAGAGAATATCCCGTCTGCAGGGGTAGGCAAAGAGGTTGCAATGGCAATTGAAGGTGCAACCGTAGGCAGGCAAATCAAAGAGGAGGACGTGCTCTATGTCAATGTGCCTGAGAGGCATGCCAAAGTTCTTGAGCACGAGATCTATGATTCCCTTTCAACCGATGAAAAGGAAACTCTTGATATTTTTCTTTCCCTGAAAAGAAAAGATAATCCTTTCTGGGCAAAATAATGCTTATAAGTGCATAATTATATTCAGAAATTATGTCCAGAATGCACGGAAAGTTCAGGTAAAGATTCAGGAAAATCCGAATAAAGTCTTGGATAAAGAGGCAAGGCAAAGGAATTATTAAAAGTAAATTTGATATTGGAGGATTTCACATGGCTAATTTCAAAGTTGTAGTTTCTGACCCAAAGGAAGGGCGTGCTTACCAGATCGATGTAAAAGACGCTGAAGCAAACGCATTAATCGGAAAGTCAATAGGCGACGTTGTTGATGGTGCTGTTTTCGGCCTGGCCGGTTACAAAGTAAAGCTAACTGGCGGCTGTGATGGCAGCGGTTTTGTTATGAAACCTGACCTTCTAGGTCCCAGAAGACAGAGAATCCTGATGGCAGTAGGTGTTGGCTATACCCCTAAACATCCAGGGCAGCGCAGGAGAAAGATGGTCCGTGGCAAGGAAGTTGCTCCTGACATTGTCCAGATCAATGCAAAAGTCGTTGAGTATGGGAGCAAATCCATAAAAGCTCTTCTCGGCCTCGAAGCCCCTGCAGAAGCTCCAGCAGAAGCTCCTGCAGAGTAAATTTCAATCAATTCAATTCGAGTTTCCCGCCTGCGGGCGGGGCTTTAAACACTTTTTATCTCTTCTTGATTTGATTTTGGTTTTTATTTGATTTGATTTTGACTTTCTAGGATTACAAGTTTTATGCCTTTTCTGAAACTGATTCCGCGATTTTCAGCATTTCGTCTTTTTCCAGGGAAGCACAAAGACTTAGATTAACCTCTCCTAACTTCCATGTCAAAAGTTTTGTTTTCCCCATTGAAAGATATTTTCCTTCTATCCCGTTAATCTGAATCTCTTCTTCTTTACCCATCATTATAGTATCAGATGACTGGTTCTTAGATACGGTTTCTGCGAGATTTATAATTGCTTTATCTTTTATGTATGTCAGTTCGACGGTCTCAGAAATCTGGTTTTCAGGGGAGAATTGGCTGTTGTTGTAGATCATTGAACTATTGAATTCATAACCTTCAGGAAGGTACTCCGGAGTAAGGATCTTAAAACTGGCTTCCTTTCTGGCTTCTTCAAGGCTCAATTTTTCAGGAAGCTTGATTTCCCCCATATCTACTATTTTTGCGCCTTCCGGGACCTCAAATTTAAATTCCGAATCTGGAAGTCCTGTGTTAACTTTAAGGTCTTGAATTTCCAATTTCATGGTTCGATTTCCATCGCTGTTATATGTCTCATATCTGAGAGGCATCCACGTTTCCTGATCTACCCAAATTTTTGTCTTGTATATAAGCTCGTAATCTCCATCGGTTTCTTTCGGAGTTGTTTCCAGCAGATAAGTTTTTCTTCCATCTACATTCTCAACTCCAAGTACTGTTACATTAGTATCGTTCAGGAAATCATCTATGATATTGGTATAATCATTTTTCGTAAGTTCAGAAGCTTTGGAAATTTTCATTTTTGTGACCGTATTGGTATCTGGGGAGTAACTCCACACAATTTTCCCATCTGAAACGATTATAGTTTGATTTTCTTTACCGGGCTCTGTTACAATACTTTTAAGCAGATTAGGCTTTTTGGACATAGTTTTGGATTCTGATTCTTTGGTTTCTCCTCCAAAGTAAGAGGTCACGTGCATTGTATATGAATAATCTCGAGTATTGTTCTCTTTATCCATCATCTGGGATGCAATTTGTTCTGCACTCAGGTCTTTTTCCGCGCAGCCTGAAGCAAAGAGGGCTACAACTATGAAAGTCAGAACAAATATTGAGCTAAATTTTTTCATTGTTGTCATATTACTCATCTTTCAACAGTTCATTCTTTTTTAAATATTGTAAAACTAATAATCTTGAAGACATTTGTAATTATTTATGAATTTTTTAAAATTAAGCTTAAAACATTATCCATAAACCAGGTAATATAAGCACAAATCCACTGATTTTTTTCAAGTATATTTTGAGCTTATCCCAAACCAGCTTTCAGATTCGGAAAAGCAGTTTTGAGTTATGGGATAGACTCGTAATGTATGCCGGAATCGGAAGCGAGTATCGTATCTGAGAATGCAAGAGCTGTAGGAAAAGATGCTGAATAATGGCTGGTGCCCGGCAGGGTTAAGATGCCTGTTATTGGAAAGGCGGGATTTTCTCTATCATTTATTTGAGTACGGCCTGTAAGAGATTCTTCACTTAATTTTGAGAGCAGGGAAATTGTTTTGTCCAGACTATCATTCCAGCCAGAGTACGAAATATTGTATACAATTTTTTCTGGACAACTATTTGTTTCATTAATTTCATGAAAATCAGAAGAAAGTAAATTGTAATCATGGGCAAATACGGTTTCCGAAAGTAAAACTAAAATTAAAAAAGTAATAAATAGGTTTGCTAATTTTCTGCCCATTTTCTCACCAAAAACTACTCTTTTCTCAAGAATACAAATGCTATTCCAAATATAACAACTGTCAGGAAAGGACAGATAAATGCTATCTGTGAAGCGTTCGTATCATGAATTTTTCCTTCCTTAATTTTGTTATTGTAGATTTGGTTGGTAGAGCCTTCCGTTACAATACTTTCACTGTTATTTGATAGGAAATTATCTTTAACTGTATTATTACTGGAATTCCTTATTATTGAAATTCCAATACGGCTGTTGTTTGATATAAAATTATTTTTGACCGTATTATTGTTGGAATCAGTTATTTGAACTCCAACAAGGCTCAAAGTTACATTGTTACCTGACATTGTGTTGTTATTGCTGGATTCAGTAAGTAGAATACCGTCATCACTATTTGAGACCATGTTATTTCTCAGTGTGTTGTTATTACTGCCATCTTCAATCCAGATACCGTCTTCTTCGTTCGAACTTGCATTATTATAACTCAAAATATTATTTATGGAGCCCCAAAAGTAGATGCCAAATCGATTGTTAAAAGCATCATTATTGATGAGATCATTGCCGTTAGAATTTGTAAGACTAATGCCTCTCTCATTATCAGAAACAGTGTTCTTGCTCAGCATGTTATGATCGGAACTCTGGAGATCTATACCGACTACGTTGTTTGATAATTTGTTGTTACTAATAATGCTGTTATTAACTCCTTCAAGATGTACTCCGGCGGTTGGAGATGTAACAATGTTACTGGCCCCAGTAATTTTAAAGCCACTGATAGTTACGTCATCCTCAGTCACATTGAAGATATGTTCTCCAGGATTGGAAGCCTGAATTATGGTATCATCTGGATTGCCAGAGTTAGATTTTATGGACACAGATTTATTAACAATCACATTTTCCGTGAAGTTTCCACTGTAAACAAGAATTGTATCGCCATCTTTTACATTATTGATAGCTTCCTGAATTATTGTGTAATTCGCTTCACCATTTTTGCTCACTGTGACCGTAGCTGCTTCTGCGGTGCCTGCAATTAATATTAGATAAACAAATACCACTGAAAAATAAACTTTAATTTTCATATATATCACTTTAAGAAATGGTCTCCAAAAATTCAAAGTAAGGTACAATGTAACCTTCAATTTAGTTATCCTAATTCTTTGTATACTCTCCAAAACAGTAATAATTCTTTTATGGAACATTAATTATAGACACAGTACTATAACGACGTTCTCCAGAAGCTATAGTTGTCTTAATACTTGTCAGCAGAAACGCAACAAGAGTACACCAATAAGTGTTCTCTTGTTGTCCTTTCTATTCACCCCGAGATTTAACTCCAGAGACAAGATTAAGTAAACCTTAAATCTTTTTAAAGTTAACTTAATTAAGCCGCTGGACATTTGGAGTTCAAATTAGTTTTTTAGAGAGGTTTGAACTCCATAATTTAATACTAACACACTCTATATAAAATACAAAGTTTTTAGCCAGATCATTAAACTATCAAATCAAATGTTTAATCTCTGATTTTATTTTTCAGTGATAATGCTTAATATGACAAATATTTTAGTGCAAATATTTTCGTGTTTTGAATATAAGTTATACTCTGAAGTGAAAAATGTACTATAAATGTACTATATTAGATATATTAGATTTTTTGACAGTGTCTCAAGTTTGCTGTAAATTTGAAATCAAATTTTTGCGTACCATGGAGAAAATTGATCTGCTGATATGAAATTTTCTACCCAATAACTTTTTGAGATTTGTGATTTTACAGAAAAATTGACACACTGCCGATTTTTTGCTTGCAAAGCCACTTTTTTAAAAGTTCATTTATTTATCTGAGTCTATTTTTTAATGTTTTATCCTGAAGTAAGACCATTTTTAAAAGAATTTCAAATATGTTTTTCAATTTCATCCCGATAAACAGGATTTATACTGTATATTGTACTCTTTCCCATCTTATCTTCTTTAACAAGACCGGACTCATTCAACTGCTTCATATACCAGGTAATTGCACCTTTGGAAATTCCTGTTGTCCGGGCAAGATCTCCGTTGGTGTTGCATTCTTCCTTTAATATATTATATAGTATTTTTCGGGTCATCTCATTTTGAAGAACGGAAATAACCAGTTTTTCTTCCTCACCGTATGTAGAATTATTCTGGAAATACCGGATCTTTCCGCAATCACTGCGGGATTCTATCAGATTTTCTGCTTCGAGAATATTGAGATGATAGCGAAGATTTCCTCTACTCAGGCTCATATCGCTTGCAATCTCGCTGATACACGTTCCTGGACAGGCTTTGATGAAAGCATATATGTGCTTTCTCTTTAGAGTCCCAACAGTACTTGGATGGTCCACAACTCGAAATCCGAGTATTACGAAAATGAGCTTTGTAAAGTATAGAATTACGTCTATTATTGATAAAATTTGCATCGCAGCTAACCAGAGCAAAAACTGCCAGTAAGGTATCTCGGTAACTTCAAGTTCAACTACTTTTTCTCCGTTAATTGAAGCTCCGGCCTGGTCACCTGGAGCAGGACTTACGATATATTCCGTAGCTCTGGCTGTTGTTACTAAAAGAAAAAATAGCAAACAGAAGATAAGCTTTTTTTCAAGCTTAATGCTGGTAAACATTAAGTGTATATCTCTGTTTTTCACCAACCAATTCCCCATAAACTTTAAACTTCCAGGTTCCCTGTTGTACATATCCCTGAGTGGGATCTATACTGAAATGTATTCTACCATTTACGCTTCAGTCAGAGTTCGGTAAGTTCCGAGTTTACTTTCTGAGGGAGTATAAACACTAAGAGTAAGGGAATCACTAGTACCTCCCCAGTTCAAGTCCACTTCAAGATAATTCATTCCTGATCCCACATTTACATTGTTAGTTATAGTCTGCCCCTGGCTTATGAACTGAGTCAGCAATATAGAGAAAAACAGTTCTCTATGTCAAAAAAATTTTGTATCTAGAGGCTAAAAATGTAATTTTTTCCATTAAAATCTAAAATAACTTTTGCTTTAACATTTTCTGAGTCCCGTTTTTCAGCGGAAACCGCAGGAATAGTTATCAATCCTACAATAATGCACAAAATCAACACTTTAAAGGTTTTCATAGTAACACCCAAAAAAGAATTATAAACACAAATATATATAGTTTCTGTTAGTATTTTAAAACGACCAGTGTCTTATTATATATTAATTTGCTACTAAATTTAAAAATTACAAAAAGGCAGTGTCTCGAATTTACTGTAAATTTGAAGTCAAGTTTTTACGTACTATATAGATAATTGATCTTTCGATATGGAATTTTCTACTCAATAACTTTTTGATATTTATGATTTTACAGAAAAATTGGCACACTACCCTTCATCTTTCTTGATTGCTACTTCTTGTCTTCAGGTAAGCGAGGTTCAGAATCGCTCTCAAACTTTACTAATCTTACAAAATATTACCACATACTTGAAAATTTTAATTATTTTATAAATTTTGTGTGTAAATTCTCAAACAATTGTATATGAAGAAAATATCACAGATCTGTGTATACATACACAGGAAATTTAATTATCTAAGGTTTTGCCAAAATTGGCAAAAAGGCATTAAAAAAGCAAAAATGGTTTAAAATAGCTTATTAAATCAAAAAATTACATTTAATGCCTTTAAATTGCAGACACAGTAGTATAACGACTCTCTCCAGAATCCACAGTAGTCTCAATACATACCATCAGAAACGCAACAAGAGTACACCATTTCTAAGTGTTCTCTTGTTGTCATTTCTTTTCACCCCGTGATTTAACTCCAGAGACAGGATTAAGTAAACCTCAAATTTATTCAAAGTTGACTTAATTAAGCCGCTGGACATTTGGAGTTCAAATTGGTTTTTCAGAGATATTTGAACTCCATAATTAAATACTAACGCACCATATATAAAATATAAAGTTTTTAGCAAAATCATTAAACTATCAAATCAAATATTTAACCTCTGATTTCATTTTTCAGCGATAACACTTAATATGACAAATATTTTATTGTTTTGAATATATGATCTACTATAAAGTGAAAGATGTGCTATGTTAGATAACTTGGATTTTTTACTTACAAAACAGTTCCTCAAAAAGTAAATTAAATGGGCAAAGTTGCAGGAATAAAAATTATATTTCATCTTGGATAGTTTTTAGAATATATTGTGGAGAGCTATGGGTTCAAGTAAAAGACGGAGTTAAAGTACATTTATTTATCTGTTTTTTAATGTTTTATCCTGAGTAAGCCCATTTTTAAAAGAATATCAAATAGGTTTTTCAATTGCATCCCGATAAACAGGATTTAAATACTTGCCAGCAGAAATGCAACAAGAGTACACCAATAAGTGTTCTCTTGTTGTCCTTTCTATTCACCCCGAGATTTAACTCCAGAGACAGGATTAAGCAAACCTTAAGTCTTTCTAAAGTTAACTTAATTAAGCCGCTGGACATTTGGATTTCAAATTGGTTTTTCAGAGATATTTGAACTCCATAATTTAATACTAACGTATTCTATATAAAATACAAAGTTTTTAGCCAAATCATCAAACGGTCAAATCAAATGTTTAATCTGTGATTTCAGTTTTCAATAATAATACTTAATATGACAAATCATTTGGTATTTTGGATATAAGTCGTCCTCTGTGTGAATTTTGAGCTTTTTCGGTTTTTTAAATTCCGCTTGACTTTTAAGCATGTCAGATGTATTTACTCTATATCCTGATTTTGACAGTTTTATTTTTATGTGGAAAGATTGTTTTCATATCCGTTGGAATGATAAGTAATATTATTTCAACAAATTTTTGCCCATTTTTTACGATTCAATTTGACAGATGATTCTCTTTCTCTTGATGGCCATTTTTATGATTTTTGACCAAATTTTTGGTATAGAATTTGACAGATAGCATGAATCTCAGATAAAATCTAGATACTATCCAAAAAGTCAGGTCCAAAAGTGCTAAAATGGGACAAAAATTTCTACTAATTTACCTCATAGTGATTGTGAAGCTGGAAAATCAGAGGCAATTTGATGAAATTTATGAATACTGTCAATTGATTTTTGACAAAAAATTGAAGCCTCTCACTAAATTTAATTTATACTGTCAAACTAAGG